>ENA-OPLX01000119-OPLX01000119.1-human-gut-metagenome-genome-assembly--contig:-NODE-119-length-59962-cov-12.975746_pt1 | contig 59962 bp, 49 predicted proteins | sample MGYA00241447_ERZ501726 | MGnify/ENA primary metagenome ERZ501726 (study PRJEB25962, sample SAMEA2042617) | human gut metagenome | biome: human gut; feature: human-associated habitat; material: faeces...
AGGCTTACATATTCGTAGGTGTAATGACTTACAGCCAGTATGCGTATGTAGAAGCATTTCTGGATATGAAGCAGAAATCATGGATCACTGCCCTTGTCCATATGTACGAATTCTTTGGTGGTGTCGCCAGAATTCTCGTACCGGATAACTGCAAGACAGCCGTTGTCAACAATGGTGGATGGAAAGACCAGCAGATTAATGAAACTTATCAGGAAATGGCTGAGCACTATGGCACAGCTATCATCCCTGCCCGTGTCAGGACACCAAAGGATAAGCCAAATGCTGAAGGAACGGTAGGAAATATCTCTACATGGATAACAGCAGCACTCCGGAATGAACAGTTCTTTTCCCTTGCTGAATTAAACCGTGCAATCAGAGAAAAACTGGAACAGTTCAATCGGAGACTCTTTCAAAAGAAATAGGGCAGCAGGCTGGACTTATTCCTTGAAGATGAAAAGCCGTTACTTTCGCCATTACCTGCTACCCACTTTGAACTGAGTGACTGGAAGACAGCCACCGTCCAGTTCAATTATCACATATCTGTGGATGGAATGCTATACTAAGTTCTATATGAATACATCGTAAACGCTGGAGCGTTTACCATTCTTATATTAGCATTTGCAATAGAAAATGAACCTGATAAAATCTGGTGTAAAGAAATGCGAGCGCTCATAACAAATATGGTAAGCTATAGAAATTCCATAACTGATACATCTATGGAAGAAAATAAAATAGCTGAATACGAAAAAAGCTATTCTGATATTCTGGACAAAGCACAAAAAGAATATAAAGAAAAGCCGCCTGGCAAATACTACAGAGATGGATATAATTTATATAAAAGAATGCAGGAATACAAGGATGAACACTTGCTTTTTCTGCATAATTTTAGAGTGCCATCGACTAATAATGAGGCAGAACGACATTTAAGAAATTATTAGAGAAAACAGAAACAAGCAATATCATTCAGAAGTTTTGACAGCGTTGATTATCTGTGTCAATGCATGACATTACTTGAATCCCTGCGCAAAAAAGATACAAACGTATTTAATCATTTATCTGTAATATTTAATTAAAAATAACCGGTAATGTATTTACAGTTATTGAACACTGTAGAGAATACATTATCGGTTGTTTTATTACAAGTTGAGGTGTGAACAGTAACGATAAATCACCTCCATTGAAATTAATTTTAATTTGTCTATTGCTTTCTAATGCTAAGGTGTTTACAATACTCATAAAGGGCTATTTTGTTGTAATTGCTAAGACTTTGAACACCTTATTTTACCACAAATGGATGCTTTTTTTATTCACTTAATAAGTGAAAAGCAATATTCAGTTAAAATATAGAAATCATATGGTTTTCAGCCACTTTTAGGCGTTGCCGTGAATAATTTAGGTTGATTTAAGGCGTCTTTTTTATGTAAAATAGTGCAATTGCTCATTTATGGATAAAAGCTTTTATGATGATATTACTAATTGCTTATAAGAGTTTAGTTAAAGAGGTATTAAATTATAATGAATTATAACCGATATAATATATAATTAAAGGATTAAAGAAGAATCTTAACATTGCATGGAGGCAAAAATATTATAAAGTATTTGACCATCTGGAATAATAGGATTCAGATGGTTTTTTTGCGTAAAATTATTTAAATGGAAAATATATTTTTGAACATTTATTAACATTCAAACAAAACAGTCTGAATATTAATAAAATATATTATGTGTTGTAAGTAAGATTTGAGCGAAAATACAGAAATTTGCTTTAAAGTGATATTAACATGTTAATGAAATCGTTATAAGGTTTATTAAAGAATTGTATGAAAAATGAATAGTAGTAGGTTTCTCTTACATATTGGATTTAAAAGTGGGAAGAGAAGAATTTATTTAATATGACAAAAAGGTGTATATATGAAAAAAATTGGTATTAATGCTATATGTATGTGTGTTACAGATGATGGAATTTGGTTTGTTCAAGGAATGTGTCCTATTTTATACTTTTATGATATAAAAATAAATGAAATTACGAAAGCAGAAGCAATTCAAATTGGTGAATCATATGGGGAAGGACTTTTTTCACAAATATATAATTTAGAAAATAAATTATATTTGGTTCCTAATAATTCAAAAAAAATAGTTATATATAGTATATATAATAATACATTTGAATATATTGATATTTTGGATTTTTCTTATAATATGTATATTAACTGCTATGAATTAAGAGGATATTTATATTTCATCCCATATAGAGCAAAAAAAATGATAAAGTTGTCGATAACAGACAAAAATGATATTGAATATATTGATATGAACTATAATGATAGAGAAGATAATTGCATTAATTCAGCGTGCAGAAAAGGAAATATTGTGTATGGTGCATTATGGGAAAAAAATGAAATTGTTGAAATAGATTTAGATACTTTACAAGTAAAATGTATAAAAGTTAATTATGATTATGAGTTTAGTCAAATTGAAAAATATAGAGATTTATTTTATTTATACGATATGAAAAATAAAAAAATAATTGTTTTTTCAGAAAAATTTGACGAAATTGTAAATGAAAAATATATTGGATATAAAATTTGTAATTTTAAAATAAAAAAAGATGGTAGCATAATTTTGGATTCGGGAGAAACAAATGATGTAATCTTCATTAATTCTGATTTTGAAAGAGTAAAGAAAATAGAAATCAGTAAGTATACGGATTTTATAGATGTTGGAAAATATCAATTTAATGTTTGGGACGAATACAAAGATGTAATGTTGGGGATTGGTAAAAATGGTATTTTATATAAATATTATAATTTTAATGAGAAAATAGAAAAGCAAGATATAAAAATAAATAAAAAAATGTATAATCAGTTAAACACAATAATAATTAGAAATAGTAAGGTTGTTAAGGAGAGAAAAACGTATAAATTGGCTAGTTTTTTGAAGAATATATAAAATTTTTAGATTTAAGAAAAGTTATTAAATATACAATAAGGAGCTAAGTATGGAAAAAATATATATTTCGCCATTTAATTTTAATGGAATTATTTTATATCATGAAATGAAAAGGAAAGGAATGAAAATAGAAGGCTTTTTAGAATCCAATTCTTATCTTTGGAATAAATCATATGCTGGAGTAGGAATTTATCAAAGAGGTTATATACCCAATTCCAGAGTGATTGTGTGTGCAAATGAAACTAATACAATTATGGCAATTAGGAATCATCTTTTAGAGATAGGATATGAAGATAATAAAATAGAACAACTTGATTGTCCTGTTGATATTTTAAATGTTTTTGATGATATATTGATTGATGATTTGCTAAATATATATCCCAAAACAAATAATGTATTAATGGATTGGATTGAGGATGTAAAAAAGCTAAAAAAAATGGAAGAAGAAAATATTGATGTTCGAAAAATTAGTTATGAGAATTTATTTGGCTTAAATAGAAAAGAAATATTTGATGGCAAAATTTTTCTTAATAAGTATGAAATTATAGTTACAAATAAATGTTCGTTGAAATGTAAAAAATGTGCAGCTGGTATTCAATATTTTGAACATCCACAAAATATTGAATATTCTCAAGTGATAAAAGATTATAACAGGATGATTGAATTGATAGATTGGACAGATCGTATAGTAATTATTGGTGGAGAGCCTTTTTTATATAATGATCTTGATAAAGTTATAGATGGAATATTTGATAATCCAGAGACAAAGAAAAAGGTTGGGGCAATTAAAATAATAACAAATGGTACAGTTATTCCTAATAATAAAGTGCTTCAGGCAATTAAGAAAAATAAAATAATTATATGGATATCAAATTATGGTGATAAAAGTAGAAAATTAGGAGAATTAATAAATATTCTTAGACAAGAAAAAATTGATTATACTGTTTTACCATTGCAGAAATGGTCAGATGTAATTCAATTAAATAATGAAAAAACAATTCAAGAAGATGAGAAACGCTTAAAAAGAAGAAAAGATGGTTGTGTAACAAGATGCAGAACGGTTGCTGGTGGAAGATTTTATTTATGTTCACTGTTAAAATCTATGGATTTCTTAGGGATTGAACCATTTGGAAGTGGTGATTATGTTGATTTATATGAAGATGATGCAAGAACAAAAATAATGAGAATGCTTGATATGAATACTCCATTACCTAGAGCTTGTTCTTTTTGTTCTGGTTGTTCTAAAGCAGATTGGGATGATGCAAGCATAAAGGTGGCAGAACAAGTAAGTAAACCATTAGATTTTATAAAAAAGAGAGACTAAAAATAAGGAGATGAAAATGAATTATTGTATATATGGGGCAGGTAATAATTTGGATATTGTTATCGAACAGGTTGCCCCTTTTTTAAATATAACAGGAATAATAGATAATAGTACAAAAAAAATAGGTAAGATAGTGAAAGGAATTGTTATTCAATCATCCGATGAATTTTTCAAAAATGAATTTTCCAGCGGGAATATTAGAATTATTGTATCTGTTACTAAAATAGAAGCAAGAAATGCTATAGAAAAAGATTTGATGAGTAAGGGTTTAAAGAAAGGAGAACACTTTTTTGTAGCAGAAGACATTTGTGTATTTTTATGGGAACAGTTACCAGGAATTGTTTCAGGTGTTGTCGAATTACCGAAAGGTTTTATAGCAAAAAAAACAAGTGATCCTAACTCGTATTTAATTCAAAATACTGAAAAAAAAATATTTAGAGTTATTAAAAAAAATTATAAAACTCAAACAAAAGCAATTTTTGATAAATGTAAGAAAAATGCCATTTTTGGAAATTACATTGTTGATTCTTGGATTATAAATAATATTGATTTCTATAATAAAAAAGATGAAATGGTAATAGAACACAAATTTATATCGCCAATTACATATTGTTATGAGTGGCCGCCAGAGATGTATGAAGAATATGTCGAATTTATGTTAGATTTTATAATTTCATTAACAAAAGCGGATCTTCGGTTAAGTGATCCACATGGTCTAAATGCAACCATAAATGATGGAAAATTTGTTTTTTTGGATTTTGGAGCTATAAGTGAGGGAATTGCATTACCAAGAGAGATAATGGAAATTATTAATACATTAATACTTCCGTTATTACTGATAAAAAAAAATCAGAAGAGAAGGGCTTATTTATATTTGGAAGAACATGAAATTACAATGAGTATGCGCGATGTTATAGGGTATTTAAGTGAAGAGGAAAAATATGAATTAAAAAATATATATGAGAATGCTATATATATATGTACAAAGAATGATGTATATAAATGTATAAACCAAATAAAAATATATTTAAATAAGTTTGCTAATTTAAAGAAACAATTAATATGGGGAGATTATCAAGATTTTGAATGGGTAGTAATGGACGAATATGATAAATGGTCAACCAAAATGAAAAATGTAATTAAAATGATAAAAAAATGTAATGTCCGTAGTATTGTTGATATAGCAGGAAATCAGGGATGGTATAGTGCGTATTTTGATAATGAAATGGAAAGCATAGTGGTTGTTGACATGGATATGGAAGCATTGGATAAATTATGGAAGAGAATAAAAAAAGTATCAATGAAGAAAGTGATACCTATGAAAATGTCTATTTGTGCGCCATCTCTAGGTAGGCATTACGATGGTTTAATTGATGGAAAATCGATTAAACCACTTCGAGAAAGTGGATGCAATAGAATAAAATCGGAATTAGCATTAGCATTGGCAATAGTGCATCATTTGGCATTTAGAGAGCACTTATCGTTCAACGAAATAATTAAACTGTTATTATCATATACAGATAGTTATTTGATTGTAGAATTTATAGATAAAAATGATGAATATATACAGAATTTTAAAAAAGATGAATATGATTGGTATACTAAAGAGGCATTTGAGAATGAATTAAAGAAACAATGTAGTATAGTAGAAATATTAAATTCGACACCAGAGGAAACTAGAACGCTTTATTTATGTAATAAACAGGCTATTTAGAGCATTTTAGAAAAATATTTTATATAAGGTGAGTTATATGAAAAAAATTGTTATTTGGGGTGCAGGTAAAAAAGGAATTGGTTTATCTAGTAAACTCCGTAGAAGTGATATTCTTTATTTTTGCGATAGTGATAATAATAAAGTAGGATGTTATATAAATGGATATATTATAAAGAAAATAGATTCTATTTTGGATGAGAAACCGGAAGGTGTTGAATTAGTCACAACTATACCATGTTCAGATCCTGAAGTGTTTGCTATAACGCAGCAATGGGATGGTGATGTGTATTGGTATGAAGATTATTGTTCATTACCAGAGGTAAAAAAACAAATTGATATGGATTTGTTATCTAGGTATTATTTGGATTTTAGACTAAGAGATAGTTTGTATATTGAATCAAATGATAATTGGTTTAGAGAAGATTATTTTTCTTTTGAAAACAAAAAATTAATTTTAGCAATTAAAAATAAAAATGAAAATGAAATTTGTCAATTGATGAATATGGCATATAATTCAGGTGATAAATATTTTGATGAATATATAGATATGCGTCCTGGTATGAGATTAATACAAAACATTATTATCAATGAATATAGTGAAAAAATCAGAGTTGTTGATTTTGCTTGTGGACATGGAGAATTAATTAAATCACTTTCATCACGATATGATACTTATGCAATAGATTATAGTGTTGATAGAATAAAAGAGTTAGAAGGTGTGAATGCATTTCAGGGAAATGTTACTAAAACTAATTTTCCAACTGACTTTTTTGATGTTTCTATTTGTATGGAATGTTTAGAACATGTAGATGATACTATAGAATTATCTGAGGAGTTGATTAGAGTCACCAAGAAAGGGGGGAAAATAATAGTTACTGTTCCATATCTAAAACAATGTGATGATGAGATGCATGTTCGTCATTTTAATGTAATTAATTTATGGGGACTTTTTAATAAAAAATGTAAAGTTGAAAATTTATTGGTTATTCCATATTTAAATTATACGAGTGATGATAATTTAATTATTGTTTTAACAAAGATAAGATAGTTTGTATTTTACAAGTAATAAAGAGAGTGGAAAAAGAAAGGACAAAAATGAACTATATCATATTTGGGGCAGGACAAACAGGTTTAGAGACATTAGAAATATTAGATTCTAATAAAGTGTCATTTTTTATAGATAATAATATAAAAAAAATAAATACAAAATTAGGTCAAAAAAATATATTATCTTTTGAAAATGGCATAAAAGAAAGAAAAAATGAGCTTATAGTTATTGCGGTATCTAAAATATACGAAAATGAATTGATTAATCAATTGAAAAAAAACAATATAAAAGAATTTTGTACTTTTTCCGAATTGAAAATGAAAATTACAAAAGAGAAAATTGCAAATAGACCAGATTATCTTGAAATATATAAAAAAGCAATAAGATGGATACATAATAATACTATTTTAGGAGAAGGTATTATAAATAATTCAAAGTTGAAAAAATCTTATCCAGAAGTTACAGGCTATTTTATTCCCACTTTGTTAAATTGGGGATATAGAGAAGAAGCTATATCTTATGCAAAATGGCTATGTAAAATTCAAAAAGGGAATGGTTCATGGTTTGATACTGATAACGAATCTGCTTATGTTTTTGATTCGGCTCAAATTTTAAAGGGATTAATAGCAGTTAGAGATATTTATCCTGAATTGGATATTATAGATGAGGTAATTGTTAAAGGATGCGATTGGATTGTTAGTTGCATGACACCTGAAGGACAATTAAAAACACCAAATGAATCAGCTTGGGGGAATATAGCAACAGAGTTGATTCATACTTATTGTTTGTCTCCACTTAAAGAAGCTGGTAGAATTTATTCAAAAACACAATATGAGGAGGCAGCAAATAAAATATTAGATTATTATATAAAGAATAACTATAATGAGATAACAAATTTTTGTATGTTGTCTCATTTTTATGCATATGTTATTGAAGCAATGCTAGATATGGGAGAAGAAAAAATAGCGAAGAAAGCAATGTGTAATGTTGAAAAGTATCAAAAAGAAAGCGGAGCAGTTCCAGCATATAGTGATGTTAATTGGGTGTGTTCTACAGGGTTGTTTCAATTAGCTTTAATATGGTTTAGAATAGGTGATTGGAATAGAGGAAACAAAGCGTTTGAATATGCTTGTAAATTGCAAAATAGTTCTGGAGGCTGGTTTGGAAGTTATATTTCTGAGGAGAACAATAACGAGATAAATACATATTTTCCAAATTCGGAAATAAGTTGGGCTGTGAAATATTTTTTAGATGCATTATATTATAGAAATATTCTTCAGTTCGAAATGCAAGCAGATTTGTTTAGGTCAGATTTATCAGATTGTGACGATAAATATATTATCCTAAATAATATAGTTAGGAGTCTTCCTTATAATAAAAAGATTTTAGATGTTGGATGTGGTAAGGGGAGATATATTAAAAAATTGAAGATGAATAATCCTAGAAATAGTTATTATGCAATTGACATTTCGAAAAAAGTTATGAATTATATTGCCGATGGTAATAATATAGAGAAAAAAATTGGAAATATAACGTATATTCCTTATGATAATAATACTTTCGATGTTGTATATGCATGTGAGGTACTTGAACATGCAATTGATATAAAATCTTCAATCAAGGAAATGGCAAGGGTAACGACACCCAAAGGAAAAATTGTAATAATTGATAAAAATAAAAGTATGTACGGATTTTTTGATATTGAAGAATGGGAGCAATGGTTTGATAAAGAAGAATTATCAAAAATAATGTATGAATTTTGTGAAGAAGTTTTGTATATTGATAATATTAACTATGATAATGAAGAATCAAATGGATTATTTGGAGCATGGATAGGAACGGTAAAATAATATGAAAATTCTATCAATTTTTGGAACAAGACCTGAGGCAATAAAGATGTGTCCAGTAATTAAAGAAGTGGAAAAAAGGGATAATATTGAATCAGTTGTTTGTTTAACAGGACAGCATGAAGAGATGTTAGACCAAGTTATGGATATTTTTAGTATAAAAGCAAAGTATAATTTTCACATTATGCAACCTAATCAGACCTTATCGATGATTACTATGAATATTCTTTCTAAAATAGATAATGTATATGAAGTTGAACATCCTGATATAGTGTTAGTTCACGGAGATACTAGTACGGCATTTACAGGTGCATTAGCGGCATTTTATAGAAAAATTCCAATAGCTCACATTGAAGCTGGTTTAAGAACATTTGATATAAAGTCCCCATACCCAGAGGAATTTAATCGTCAGGCAGTTGACTTAATTGCAGATTTATATTTTGCACCAACTGTTAGAGCAAAAAAGAATTTGATACAAGAAGGAAAAAGAAAAGAAAATATTTATGTAACTGGGAATACAGTAATTGATGCATTGAAAAGTACAGTTTCGGATGACTTTAATAGTGAGATTTTAAAATGGGTTGGAAATAGCCGTCTTATATTAGTTACAGCACATAGACGGGAAAATATAGGAAAACCTATGGAGAATATGTTTAGAGCTATAAATAGGATAGTTGAAAATTGTAAAAATGTTAAAGTTATATATCCGTTACATAAAAATCCTAAGATTCGAGAATTGACACAGATATATTTTAAAAATAATGAAAATATAAAATTGGTCGAGCCATTAGATGTGTATAATTTTCATAATATATTAGCAAGATGTTTTTTAGTACTTACTGACAGTGGTGGGATTCAAGAAGAGGCTCCTTCATTGGGAAAACCAGTTTTGGTTATGAGAGATACTACAGAAAGGCAAGAAGGCATAGAGGCAGGAACAATAAAACTGGTTGGGACAAATGAGGATAGTATATATTATGAAACTGTTAAATTATTAGAAAATAGAGAAGTGTATGAACATATGAGCAATGGTAGAAATCCATATGGAGATGGAAATGCATCAAATCGTATAGTTAGTATAATTGAGAATTATTTAAAGGAGAAATAAATGCCTAAAATATCAATAGTATTACCAACGTATAATGGAGAAAAATATATACAAGAATCAATAGAGAGTATTATTAATCAAACATTTAAGGATTGGGAATTAATAATTGTAAATGATTGTTCTAATGACGATACTTCATTAATTGTAAATGAATATATAAAGAAAGATAATAGGATACGTGTGATTAATAATAATGAAAATAAAAAATTGCCAGCATCATTAAATGTGGGTTTTAATAATGCTAAAGGCGAGTATTATACATGGACATCGGATGATAATTTATATAAGAATATTGCACTAGAAGTAATGTATGATTTTTTAGAAAAAAATAAAAAGTATCAGATGGTTTGTGCAGGGATGAATTATGTTGATGAAAATGGAAAAAAACTTTATAAACATATACAGTATTCAGATGAATTAATGTATTACAATGATTGTGTAGGAGCATGTTTTTTGTATCGCAAGACGGTTGTTGATGATATAGGAGAATACAATATAGATAAGTTTTGCATTGAGGATTATGAATATTGGATGAGGGTATTGAAAAAGTATGGAACTATTGGATATATAAATAAATCACTTTATGATTATAGAGTGCATGAAGAAAGTTTAACGGCAACAAAAAAAGATTATATTAACAACCAATTGTTAAAATATAGAGAGTCGGAATTAGATTGGATACTTGATAATTTGGAGACACGACCAGATTTAATAGTAAGAATGTATTGTGATTTTATTGGAAGTAAAGAAAAAAATTTTTTTTTAAAAAAAGCAAATAAAAGAATTCCTGAATTATCTTTATTAAAGGACAACGTCTATAAAAAAAACTATATTGTATGGGGGGCGGGACATTATGGTATGATTGCCAATAAAATATTAGGGGACAGGGTAAAATATTTTGCAGATACAAATGAAGAAATTGTTGGAAAATCAATAAATGGGGTTAAGATTATTTCGTATGATGAGATGATTAAGGAAAAGAATATGGAAATATGTATAGCTGTATGGGATGGAAAGATTTATGATATGTTAAAAAAATTATATGAAACGGGAATAAAGAGATGTAGTCTTGTTCAGGAATTTATGTAATTGGGGTGGTGAAAATTATGATGGATCAACAGTTATCAGTAGTAATTCCAATATATAATGATGAATTATATTTAGATAGATGCTTGGAAAGTATTATTAATCAAACATATAAATTTTTGGATATTATATTAGTTGATGATGGTTCTACGGACAATTCAAAAAATGTAATAGAAAAATACATGAAATCGGATTCTAGAATTAGATATTTTAAAGAAAATAATGCAGGAGCTTTTCAAGCAAGGAAAAAGGGGGTGTTTTTAGCAAAAAGTGATATTGTAACTTTTTTGGATGCAGATGATTATATTGAAAAAAATACATACAATAATTTAATGAAACTATATAAAATATACTCTCCGGATATTATATGCTATAATTATATAATTCATAATACAAATGCGATAAGTGAGTGCGATTTTAAAAGTGGTCTTTATACCATAAATGATATTCAAAATTGCATTATCCCTAAAATGATGTTTAATTTAAAAACAGGATATAGAGGGCTGAATCCGTCAGTAGGATGTAAAATTATAAAAAAGAGTATTTATTTAGAGGTAGTTGCACATGTCGATGATAGAATTACATGGGGAGATGATGCATTAGTAACGTATCCATCAATTTGTTTGGCTGATACAGTTTATATAGACAATAACCATTATTATCAATATTGCAATAATACGAATTCAAGCACTCATAAATTTAAATATGAGATAATAAATGATTTAAAAATATTTAAAAAAAATATACTATATACAATGAAAAAATATAATAAAAAAATAGATTGGGATTTCCAAGTAAATAACTATATGAGAACGTATGTGGAAATGCTAATTAATAAATGGTTCAATATACACAGAACATCATCCATGTATTTGTTTCCATATAATTTAGTACAACCTTATAGTGAAATTGTTATTTATGGTGCAGGCGAGGTAGGCAAATCATATGTGACAGAGTTGTTACAAAATGAATATGCGAAAATATTAGGTTGGTATGATAAAGAAAAATATGGAGATATATTTGGAGATATATTGATACGAAACCCTAAAGAAATTATAAAAGAGGATATGGATTATTTAATTATAGCAATAAATGATAAGGATAGTGCTATACGAATAAGAAAAAAATTGATTGATATGGGAGTGAGCGAAAAGAAGATAAAATGGAGCAAACCAATATTAAGAGCATAGTTTATTTAAAGATTTTATGTTGATTTATTTATATAAAATTACAACCTTCAATATATTAGTAGAAAATGTATAATAATTGCATTAAGAGATAGTTACATTAACATTTGTAATTTTATTAAAAATTTGTTGAAATTTAGATGGTTCAGCCCCAAAGTGTGATGTAATTTGTTACCAATGAAATAGTTTGTTTTAATATATGGTGAGGGAATTTTAGTTAAATATTATTGAGGATAAGAAAATTATGGACATAAGTGTAATTGTACCGATATATAAAGGGAAAGAATATATTAATTCAATTATTAAGCAGGTCGAGGAATGTAAAAAGCAGTTAATAAACGAGTCTGTAGAATTAATATTACTCAATGATTATCCCGATGATTATATAGAAGAGCAACAGTCTGATTGCATTTCAATTCGTGTATTTAATACAGATAGAAATTTAGGAATACAGGCAACTAGAGTTAAGGGGTACGAGAATAGTAACGGGAATTATATTCTATTCTTGGATCAGGATGATAAAATTGCCCCTTTGTATTTAAAAAGTCAATTGGAAAATATAATTAAAAGTAAAGCGGCAGCTACTGTTTGCAAAGTAAAAGAAAATGGTAGAGAAAAATATAATGCAGTATATCCATTTGAAAATATTGTAAATAAAAAACATATGTTTACAGTTGAAAATGCAATTATTTCACCGGGACAAGTTTTGTTGAGAAAAAGGGATATATCAAATGTTTGGGTGAATAATATTCTTAAACATAATGGTGCAGATGATTGGTTATTATGGTTATGTATGTTGTCTGAAAATAAGAAATTTGTTTTAAATGATAATGTTTTATTTGAGCATATATTATATGGTGGAAATGCCTCATGGAATAGTAAACAAATGATCTTGTCTGAAAAAGAAATGTATAATATTATAAAGAAAACAGAAAAGTGTGATGAAAATTATTTAGAGGGATTAAAGAGTTTAGTAGAATCAGAGGAGATGCGATACATTAGTCTGCTTGAAAAATATAGAGATATGTTTTTTATGTATGATAAATGGATTGCTTTAGAGAATGAAAAAGGTTGTTTGTCAACATTTTTAATTAATAAAGGGTATATGAAAATAGCAGTGTATGGCATAGGAATTGTAGGAAGACAGATTATTAGTACCTTAAAAAATAGCGAAATTAATGTTTTGGCTGCGATAGATAGAAATGCTAATTACATAGAATCTAATATACCAGTTACAACTATTGAAAATTTTAAAACCAAGGTAGATTTAATAATAGTATCGGTGGTTAATATATCAAATGCAGAGTTAAAACAAATAGAGAGTACAACGGGTATTAAGACAGTAACATTTATGCAATTGTTAGAAAGGTGGGAGAATGACAGCACAATACGCAAATAACAATTTAAACATTGTAATGGCAACAGATAAAAATTATATAATTCCAACGATGGTTACTTTAGCTTCGGTAATGTCATCAGCAAATAAAGATACGTTTTTTAATATATATATATTATGTGCAAAAAATTTGGAGAAAGAAAGTAGACAATTATTAAAAACATTAGAAAAAAAATATAATTGTATGGAGATACATTTTATTGAAATTGTAGACAAACGTTTAGAAAAGGCTGTAACAATTGCACATATACCAGTTGCTTCTTATTATAGATTATATATAAGTAAATATTTAAAAGCAGATAGATGCTTATTTATAGATGGAGATATGATAGTAAAGCATGATTTGACAGAAGTATATAACACAGATTTTGAAGGCTGCTATATTATAGGAGTTAAGGATTTAGGTATTCAATCTAATTACACCAAGTATACTGATTATGCAAAATATCTGGAAATTGATGATATGAATAGCTATGTTAATGCTGGGTTTATGATTTTTAATTTAAAGAAAATAAGACAAGACAAATTAGATGAAAAAATGATAGAAGCAATTGATAGAGGATATAAATATATGGATCAGGATATTCTAAATAAATATTGCTACGGAAAAATAAAAAATATTTCATTAAAATATGATTTTTTTACGGAATATTATGAAAATATACAAGATAAAAAGTTAGATGGATATGGTGAAGATTTAGAATATATTAAAGATAATATAGTAGTATATCATTATACAGGTATTTTTAAACCATGGTTATGTCGCAGATTAAGAATTAATGGATTGTGGTGGGAGCAAGCAGCAAATGTTTTGGATAAAGATATATATGATACATTAATTCAAAATGCGAATGAATTTGAAACAAAAAGTGACTGGTTATTTTTACAAAATCTTATAAAAAATGAGAGACAAATTGTAATATGTGGCTTTTCAGAAATAGGGAAAAAAATTGCAAAAAAAATTCTAAATGATAATAATGATAAGCAAATTTTATTTGCAGATAATGATATTAGTAAAGAAAATGAGGATTTTAATAATGTATGTGTTACCTCGATTTTAAAAGCTTACGATAAGTATCCAGATGCTATATATATAATCAGTAGTCAAAATGGTTTTCGGCAAATAAAGGAGCAGTTGAACAGAATAGGTATAAATGATAAAAGAATATATAGATATATATATAAGGATGAAACTTATTATAGCAGATTAGATGAAAAGTATAGAGAGTATGAAAGTTATCAGAGAATATAATAAAATAAAAAAATATTAGTTATCGGTGGTTCAGGGTTTTTAGGAAATAATATATGTACATATTTAGCTAAAAATGGTTATGAAGTATATAATTTTGATATAATAGAAGCTGAGACAGGTTTGAATATAAATTTCATTAAAGGTGATTTTTTTAATGAACAGGATTTAAAAAATTCAGTGAAGGACAAAGATTGTGTTATTCATGCTGTTAGTACATTGAATCCAGGCAATTCCAATGAAGCATATATGCATGGATATCAAAGAGATTTTATACAAACAATAAAATTATGCCATATATTAGCAGAGAATAAAACAAGATTGATTTTTTTATCTTCTGGTGGGACTGTGTATGGCAATCAATCATCACAAGCCGTTGATGAATGTGTATTACCTTGTCCTATAAATCATTATGGCAATTTAAAATTAAGCATAGAAAATACAATGCGCACATTTAATTATCAGATGGGTACAGATTTTTTAATTGCAAGGATTTCTAATCCATACGGACATGGACAAAATTTTCATAAGGGCGTAGGTTTTATTGATGCTGTTTTACGAAATGTAATACAAGATATGCCAATTGAAATATGGGGAGATGGATATAATATACGTGATTATATTTATATAGATGATGTATGTGAAATGTTAGAATGTATAATTAATTATTTTGGAGAATATGATACATTTAATGTAAGTTCTGGAAGGGGAGTTTCACAGAATGAAATTATAGATATAGTTAGGTCAATAGGTTATTTTCCTAAAGTGGAGTATAAGGAAAAAAGAAAAGTGGATGTTAAAAGTATAGTCCTTGATAATGGGAGAATACAAAGAATATGGCATAAAGTACCTACAAGTATAGAAAAAAGAATAAGAAATTATAATGATTATTTAAGACAATATGTATTAAAAAATGAAATGCATATTAAATAAAAAGGAGTTATATGATTAATAAATTAAATCAAATATATAATATATTTTCTGACAATTTATCAAAAGAGCTTTATAGACTTAGAGTTAATTGGTTAATGACAGGTGATTATAAGTATATTAAACAGATTGTTGAGTATTCTCATCCGGAAGAACCTGTATGGAATGGAAAGGAAGAAAAGGAATTTTTAAACATCTTACCTCAGAATAAAAAAATAATATTTTATGGAGCAGGTTCTTTCGCCGAGAGATTGATTCCTTATTTAAAAACAACTTCTTTAAAATGTGAATTTTGTGATACAAATAAGAAATTACAAGAAACTGGATTTGAGGGATATAATGTAATTAGTCCACAGGCGCTTATTGGTATGAAAGAAAATAAAGCGGTTATTATATGTACAACTAAATATATTGAAGAAGTAAAAAAATATTTATTAGAAAATGGAATAAAAAAAGAAGATATAATAGATATAAGACCTTATTTCAAGTGTGGAACTGGAGATGAATATTTCAATGAGAACTTTTTAAAATATTCAGAGAAAGAGATTTTTATAGATGCTGGAAGTTTTGATTTAGGTACAGTAATTGATTTTAAGAAAGTATGTAATACATTAACAAAAGCATATGCATTTGAACCAGATGCAAGCAATTATAAAAAATGTTTACATAGATTGGAAGAACAGAAGAGTGAACTTCCTCAAACAAAATTATATCAATATGGAACATGGAGCTGTACGACAGAACTTTGTTTTGATTCAACATCAGATGGATGTTCACATATTGGAGAAGGAAAAACAATAATAAAAACAGCTGCGATAGATGATTTGGTTGATAAAGGCGATAAGATTACATTTATTAAAATGGATGTAGAAGGAGCAGAACTTGAATCTTTAAAAGGAGCAAAAAAAATCATTCAAAGAGATAAACCTAAATTAGCAATATGTATATATCATAAGCCAGAAGATGTTATAACTTTGCCACTATACATTAAGCAATTAGTGCCAGAGTATAAATTTTATCTTAGAAGTTACAGTAATGCAGATAATGAAATGGTTTTGTATGCTGTATTATAGGTATGTATATGAAATATTTAATTTTCGGAACAGGTGATTATTACAACCGCTATAAAAAATGGTTTGCCCCTGAAGATATTATAGCTTTTATAGATAATTCAGAATATAAGCAACATACATTAATTGATGATAAGCCTGTTATGTCTGTTAAGGAAGGCGTTAAATTATCATATGATGTGATTATTATACTAAGCTTTTATGTAAAAACTATGAAAAAACAATTAATTGACTGTGGTGTTGATGAGAAGAAGATATATCATTTTTATGATTTATATAAAATATTCAATATAAAAGATAGTAAAAAAGAAATTGAAGTATATGGAAATATTAAAAAGCACAATTTAAGTCAAATGTCATCTTCAATCAAAAAAAATAGGATATTACTATTATCTCAAGATTTGACATTAGGTGGCCCTGCTATTGCATTATATCATGTTGCCCAGGTATTAAAAGAATATGGATATGAGGTCGTGTTTGGATCTATGATAGATGGTCCACTTAAGGAAAAAATACTTGAATCTGATATACCTGTTGTTATTGATAATAACCTTCAAGTATTTACAATGAATGATTGTGAGTGGACCAATAATTTCTCACTAATATTATGCAGTACAATTAACTATTATGTTTTTTTATCTGATAGGGATTGTAATATACCTGTTATATGGTGGTTACATGATTCGTTATTTTTCTATGATGGAGTTGATAAAGAATTATTAAAAAATATTGACAGAACTAATCTGACAGTTACATCCGTGGGCTCCATCCCTAAGCAGGCCATATGTACATATGTTAAGAATCTTCCTGTATCACAATTAATATATGGTGTAGAAGATATGACAAATTTACAAAAGAAACAATATAATTATGGTGAGGTTAAATCAGAAAAAGTTTGTTTTATAACTATAGGATATATAGAATCTAGAAAAGGACAGGATATATTAATTGAAGCAATAAAGAGAATGCCAGAAGATTTAAGAACTAAAGCTGTTTTTTATATTGTAGGTCAGGATTCGTCAGCAATGGCAGTACAGATAAAAGAAGAGATTGTCTGTATGCCAGAGATTATTATGACAGGAACAATGAATAGAAATCAAATAAATGAGATATTAAACAAAGCTGATGTGTTAGTATGTCCATCGAGAGAAGATCCAATGCCGACAGTTGCAGCAGAGGCAATGATGCATTCGGTTCCATGTTTGGTATCATCAGCTACAGGTACAGCTTCCTATTTATCAAATGAGGAAAATGGTTTTATATTTACAAGCGAAGATGTACAGGATTTATCAGATAAACTTCAATTGTGTATTAAAAAGAAAAACGAATTATGTTGTATTGGCAAAAATGCACGTAAAGTATATGAAAAGCATTTTTCAATGCCGGTGTTTAGGAAAGCTGTTATTGAAATGGTAAAGAAAATATTGAATTAGGTGGTAATATGTCGCAGTTGACCCCAATTTTAAAAAAATATAAAAATGATAATATAGCTTTGTATGGTTTAAGCAATGAAACAGAAAGAGTTATATCTGAGTTAAATAATCAATATAATATAGTTGGTCTGTTAGACAGTTTTTGCAGAGATGGTGAAATATATGGAAAACCGATTATATCTATGGATGAAGCTGTTAAAAGAAAAGTAAAACTCATTGTTGTTGTAGCGCGCCCAGGTTCGTGTAAAGCAATAGCAAGAAAAATAGAAGGCTTTTGTAAAGATAATAATATTGCATTGTACGACACAAGAGGTGTTGATTTAACAGTAAGGAATAGAATACAATATAGCTTTAATGATGTAGATGGAATAACTAAAGATGAGTTTTGTAAGTTTATAGATGATAGTGAGATTATTAGTGTTGATTTGTTTGATACTTTGATAATGCGAAGAACTCTACTTTCAACAGATGTAATTGATATTGTTTATGCCAGGTTGAAGGAAAAAGGTATATATATTAAAGATTTTTTTGATAGAAGATTAGAGAGTGAAAAACATTTGTCTAAGAATACAGCACCTACGCTTATAGAAATATATTCATATATGATTGAGAAGTATTCTATAAGTGGAATAACAGCAGAGATGTTGGCGGATAATGAATGGAAAGTTGATTATGAGCTGGTGATTCCACGTAAAGAATTGTGCGATATTGTGTCAGATTATTTTGATAAAGGTAGGAAAGTATATATAGTATCTGATACTTATTATAGTAGAATGCAATTAGAGAAGATGCTGGAAAAATGTAATATACAATTTTATACAGATATATTAGCATCCTGTGAATATAAAACTGGAAAAACACAATCATTATTTAATGTTCTTAACAATAAAATAAACGGAGAAAAGTGTATACATATTGGAGATGATGAGGTAGCAGATATTAAATCATCAGAAAAGGCTGGAATAAAAAGTTGTAGAATTTATAGTGGAATAGATTTGTTTGAAAATGTTGGATATCTTGGCTTGTGGGATTTTGTAAAAACACTTTCTGACAGGATAAAGTTGGGAATGCTTGTGTCATGCTTGTTTAACTCACCATTTCAATTCGAATCTGAAGGTATGAATATAGAAGTTGGTAATTCATATGAAATAGGATATAATATATTTGCACCTGTTATAAGTGATTTTGTTGTCTGGTTAAAAAATCAAATTAGAATCAATAGTATGCGTAATATATGGTTTTGTGCACGTGATGGCTATCTTATCAAAAAAATGTATGATGAGTTTGATTTAAAACAGAATTCAATATATTTTTTGACTTCCAGAATGGCTGCAATTCGTGCTGGAATACAAGATGTACAAGATATTGAATATGTTGAACAGATGCATTTTAGTGGTTCAGTAAAGGAACAGTTGAAGTGTAGGCTTGGAATAGAAACGGATATCGAAAAGGAAAAACTTATAGATTTTTCAGAAGAGATACTTGAGCATGCTGCAGAATGCAGAGAAAACTATAGAAAGTATATTGCAGGTTTGAATATGGCTGCTGGTGATATTGCCTTTTTTGATTTTGTTGCGAAAGGAACATGCCAGATGTTTATAAGCAATATTGTTAATGAACATTTAAAGGGATTTTATTTTCTAAGATTAGATGAGGAAGAAATGAAGGATAAGAATCTCGATATAATGACATTCTATGAGAAGGGTGATAAGAAAGATAGCGCAATATTTAATGATTATTATATACTTGAAACTATTTTAACATCATCTATGCCATCAGTTACAGAATTTGACTCATTAGGCCAGCCATTATATGCACATGAAACAAGAACTGATAAAGCAATTCATTGCTTTGAAAAAGTTCAGGAAGGAATATTTGATTATTTTAAATTTTATATCAGCATATGTCCAGAAAAGGAATTGATAGAAAATAAGAAGCTAGATGAAGAGATTCTATCTTTAATTCACAAGGTAAAGGTTAAAGATGAAGAATTTTTAGAATTTAAAGTAGAGGATGTTTTTTTTAATAGAATGACAGATATGTCGAGTTTAGTTTAGTGTTATAAATATGATTGTTGTAGAAGTAAAGCCTTTAGGGTATAATATCCTAAAGGCTTTAAAAAATTTAGAAGTGTACCTTGGGAGAATTACACATTTATACAAAGCAGCTTAGCAAAATTAGGAGAACTATAATATAAATTAGGCATCAAGAGTATTTTAACATTGCAGGAAAAGACTCTTTTTTTGAACACTAACATCATTATTATAGTTTGCATAGCATATAGGATATGCCAATAAAACGTAAGGAGACGATTACATATGTACACAGAACTAACAGCATCTATGATGTGTGCCAATTTTGGCAATCTCGAGAAAGAAGTTAAAGATTTAGAAAAGGCGGGTATTGATTCATTCCATATTGATATTATGGATGGACGATACGTGCCTAATTTTGCTATGTCTTTGAATGATTTAAGATATATAAGATCAGCTACGGATAAGCCGATGGATGTACATCTTATGATTGAGCATCCAAGTACACATATTAATCTGTTTCTTAAGTCACTTAAGAAGGGTGATACTGTATATATTCATCCAGAGGCAGAGTACCATCCATCAACTACATTGCAGAAGATTATAGATGCAGGTCTTGTGCCAGGGATTGCGATTAATCCGGGGACAAGTATAGAAACTGTTATAGAGATGTTACAGATAGTTGACAAGGTACTTGTTATGTCGGTTAATCCCGGTAATGCTGGACAGATGTATCTTCCTTATGTAGGTAAAAAGATAGAAAGACTTCTTAAGATACGCGAAGAGATGAAATTTGAAGTGTACTGGGATGGTGCATGTGGTATGGATAAGATACAAACATTTGCCCCTATGGGGGTTAAAGGCTTTGTGTTAGGTACAACAGTACTTTTTGGTAAGAACAGCTCTTATGCAGATATTCTTAAGGAGATACGAAGTATAGTCAGGTAAATGTATTATATAGGTATACTATGTTAGTACATTATATTGGTTTAGATAGGAAAATAGGAGAGTCTCATAAGATGAATACAGCACTTGTATTAGCCGGTGGAACAGGAACAAGATTGGGAGCTGATATACCCAAGCAGTATATACAAGTAAATGGCAGAATGGTTATCGATTATTGTCTTAGGACATTGAATGAGTCAGATTATATAGATGCTATATGGATAGTAGCTGAGCCAGTATGGCAGGATAAGATTAAGGTGCCGGAAAAGTTTATAAGTTTTTCAAGACCGGGAAAGAACAGACAGTTGTCTATATATAATGGACTTAAAGACATACAGGAGTATATATTAAATGTTTCTATACACAACAACAATAAAAACATATATAAGGATAAAGTCGCTGCAAAGACGGAGATAAACAGTATAAATACAGTATTAATTCATGATGCTGCAAGGCCGTTACTTAAAGAAGATACTATAAGTCTATGTATGGATGCTATATATAAGGATGGATATGATGGTGCTATGCCGGTTCTCCCAATGAAGGATACTATATATGTAAGTAATGATGGTAGGAAAGTAGATAGTCTTATAGACAGGGATACTGTATATGCTGGTCAGGCTCCTGAGCTGTTTATTCTGGATAAATATATAGATGCTAATATAGCATTGTTTCCGGATAGAATATTAAGTATTAATGGTTCAAGTGAGCCAGCGGTTATGGCAGGGATGAATATAGCATTAATAAAAGGCGATGAGGGGAATTATAAGATAACAACTAAGGCAGATTTGGAAAGATTTATAGCAGGTAAGTAGGAGATTGTCACAATGAAAGCACAGGTTTTACATAATATAGCAGATATCAGATATGATGGTGCAGCCAAGCCACGGCTTAAAAAAGGCTGGGTGCTTGTGAAGGTGATGGCAGCAGGTGTGTGCGGTTCTGATATACCAAGAATATACAAAACAGGAGCGCATGTTCATCCGCTCATTCCAGGGCATGAGTTCTCCGGTCATGTTGTAGAGGTATATGATGATACAGCATCAAGGTGGATTGGAAAGAGAGTAGGAGTGTTTCCGCTTATTCCATGTGGAGAGTGTGAGTGTTGTCAGAAAAAACAATATGAGATGTGCAGCCATTATAATTATCTTGGTTCAAGGTGTGATGGCGGTTTTGCGGAATATGTAGCAGTCCCGGAGTGGAATCTTATAGAGCTTCCAGATAATGTGACGTATGAGCAGGCAGCTATGATGGAGCCTATGGCGGTGGCAGTGCATGCCTTAAGGCAGTTTGATATAAGCAGGAATATTAATGTGTGTGTTATAGGTCTTGGGACTATAGGATTATTACTTACCATGTTTTTAAAGGAAATGGGGATAAAACATGTAAGTGTGATATGCAACAAAGAAAAGCAGAAAGTAAACGCCATGAAGCTTGGTATATATGAAGATGATATATATATGGTTTCGGGTAATGGCAGCAATAATTTTATGATATCATCGGGTATAAATGGTAATGTTGCAAGTGATAAAAATTATAATTATAAATATGATTATATATATGAGTGTGTGGGACGTAATGAAACAATACAGACAGCCATACAGCTTGCAGCACCAGCAGCACATATTGTTCTGGTTGGCAATCCATATTCTGATATGACATTGGATAAGGATGTATATTGGAATATATTGAGAAAGCAGATTAAACTAAGTGGAACATGGAATTCTTCATATTATGGAAATATTGAATGTGGCGCAGGTGATAATAAAGAAGTATGCATAGATGACTGGCATTATGTTCTTAACAGGCTTGCAGGTGAGCGTATTCATCCGGAATGGTTTATAACACATAAGTATAAGCTGTCAGAGCTTCAGAAAGGCATGGAAATTATGAGGGATAAGACAGAAGATTATGTAAAGATTATGTATGTTAACAATGAGCAATAAAAAATAAGATATAATGTTATAATACGCCCCGTGTGTACTTGGATGAGAGATATTCAGGTACATACGGGGGTTGATAATTTGTTGACTTAGTTATTAAGCATAGTTTTATATTCTTTCATAAATATATCACGGGTTTTATAGTAGCTTGAAAGTTCTATAACCCCTTCATCGTGAAAACACCATGGAGTTGTCATAGGAGGGACTATAACATTATAACCGGCTTTTCTGAATTCAAAGCTTTGAGATACATCATAAAAGTCCCATCCTGTAAATATATCTTCACGCCACGGTATATCATACTGGGTTGCCATAAGCAGACCATCTATTGCCTCAACATTAGTCGGTGTGTCAATATCACCGATAGTAGCATTGGTTGTGCGATATATACAGCTTGATATAAGCTTGCCTACACGTTCGCCAAGCCACATAACGCATGTTTTAGCTAACCGTGGTGTACCGACAACGCCAATCATCCCTGTGGCTGGATTACTAAAAAGTCTTAATAAATCAGTAAGAAAATTTTTGTTTATTATAAATGTGTCATGGTGCAGATATATTTTATATCTGGCATCAGAAGAATTCATACCGCGGTTATAACCTTCTGTCATAGAGGCAGCATCTCTTATGACCTTTATATCCAGTTCATATCCTTCAGGAATTAGAAGGTTATTAATATACTTTATACATTCCTGTTCGTATTGTGTATCATTGGAACACATTATAAAGCAGAATTTCTTAGAGTTCATAGTTGTTTCTCCATATTTTTATAAGTTGAGTATAGCATAGTGGCGTTTTCTGACATATCAGCGGTATTCAGTGCTTTAATAATAGTGTCAATAACAAGAGCTTTATTGACAGCTATATTAAGAATTAACCTTGCAAGTGCTGTTACAGATATATACTGGTCATTAATAGCTTTTATTATGTTATCAATAGCGTTATTTCGGTCAACGTCATATTCTATATTAAGAATAAGAAATCTGCAACACTGAAGCTTATGTATGAGATTATCTATGTTTAAAGTATTATACATAAACTTGGGTGTCTGACTATGCATATTAAATTCATAAGCTGTCATATCAGCAGCAAGAATACAGTAAGCTATATCCGATACACCAAGAAATGTTGTTATTATAGTTTTGTCATTAAGAAATGTACAAAGTGTATAGATAGAGTTTTCTGTATTCGTTGACAGAAACTGGTTGATGGATGCTCTAAGTGATATTAATTCATCAGCGTGCATATTGTTCCATTCATTCATTTCTGTTATACAGGATTGTACATATTGTTCATTATCATTATTAAGCATAATAATCTCCTAAGTGGTAAGTGTATATTATAGCATTAAAGTACAGTTGATATATCTTTATAACATTTCACAGCAAGGCTAAGCTGCATTTGTTCATTCTCATTAGCGTTAAAGTATTTAACGATAAACTTAGGAATGTCTGGAATATCTTTTAGTATAATGTCATCAGTAAGTGTATTGACATAGCTTACAAGTTCATCTATGGTTCCATTGTTTAATATATTATTAATAGCCTTTTCTGTTTCAGATATATTATTTTGGTTATTAATAAGATTATTGTGGAGCATTACAATATTATTTTCTACATTTTTATAATCAAAGTCTGACAATTGCCAATAGTTAAAGGTTGAATATTTGTTTTGGACAGTATTAAGTATTATATTTTTAACATTAAAGTAACATGTTGATTTGTTGAGCAGGTTGTAGTGCTCGAAAATCTCTCTTACAGTTATATATGAGCCAAGCCAGGCATTAGAATAGTATAATTCCACGATGTTATGAAACAGTATATAGCTGGCAGGTATATTGTCGAAGCACCATTCCTGATCTATCCATACATAGTTATCGTCTTTATCTACAAAACAATTTTTATGTATCATATCTACGAAACCTTTAGCAAGCAGTTTGTCATTTTTATCAAGAGCATCTAATGTTAATTCATTAGAGCTGTTGAATATAGAATTAAGAGTGTCAGAGGAGTCTGAGCTTTTTTTAATTTCATCATACAATTTGTCTAATATGTGATATACATTATCTTTAACTCTTGATTTAAATGCATCAAGAAGCAGTTGGGTTAAAGATTTACCAGTTATGGTTTCAGTGGTAAGTGTGTTACCATTAATATTAGTTTTACAAGTATGTAAGCCTCTTAAAGCAAGAGTTTTGTGATTAGAATCAATCGTGTGGAGTAAGTCAATGCTTTTATCAGTGGCGGTTTTACAGAAGCCGTTCTTACATGAATGAGTTGTTATAATATTAAATTCAGCGTCCCTGAATGGTGATGAAACAGCGTAATCTACTTCTCCCAGTTTATTATTGTTAATCGAACATTCAACAAGAAATGAGTTGGCAAAGAATTCAAATACATTATTGTCTGAAATGTCATTATAAAGGCGTTTTTCATCAGATACCATTGAATTATTATTTATAGAGTAATAAGGAATCCAGCTATCTAAAGAGCCATTTTTTGGAAGGTATTTTTCTGAATATATGACCTGAGGCATTTTATAATCAGGGAGTGGGTAATAAAAATATGTATTTTTAAAACCACTTGTCTTTATTATAGAATTCAGTTCAGCTTTGGAAAATGTACGTGCTATATTGCTGAACTTGTAATTGTTAATTCCATCAAATGGTATTCCGCTATGGTCTTCTGGAGCACCACACCAGTATTTTAATCCATATTTGTTTTCTATAGCAATAAGAAGCTTGCCATCAGGTTTTAAGAGATTTCTTATTGTATTTAGAAAGTCAACAAAAGGATTGTCAGAATTAGTAAAATTATTCTGATATTCAAGAACACCTATTAATGTAATATAATCATACTTTTTGCTGAATTGTATATCATTAAGATTGCCTACAATTATTTCAAGATTATCATAATTGCGGCATCTTAAATATGTAGCAGTAGCTCTTTTTTTAGATAATTCAACAGCAGTAACATTTTTAGATTTTTTGCATAGTAATTCTGTTATTGCACCCATACCGCATCCTATTTCAAGGACATCAGAATTCTTATCTATAGGATACCAGTTAAGAAGATTCTGACGTATGCGTGTAAGGTGATAGAATACAGGCCATGAGAAATTATGGCTGATAACTTCTTCATAATCGGTGTCTGGTTTCTGTGCAATAAGACTGATTATTTTATCTTCAATGTCGCCATCAGAGTAAAGGTCTTCTCCTGAATAAAAATTTGTATTAAATACAGGTTTAGGTGTTTCACCGGTGTAATTATATTTTGTTAAGTCTGGCATATAAAAGTAACCTCCATGTTTATGTAGTAAGTGTAATTCTGACTAGGTAATTAAGTATTCATATATTAACACTTTCATAGTATAATACCTTTGTATTATTATATCATAGCATTAGTAGAAAGATAAACTATAGTAAGAGGTTTTTATTATATGAACTTTGAACATGAATTTTTTGAGGATGAGGTCAGAGATGGCTTTTTTGTGCCAGCGGAAATTAAGCATGCGTGGGCAGCAGAATTAGAGGTATTATCAGAAGTTGATAGGATTTGTAAAAAGTATAATATTAATTATTATGCAGACTGGGGAACATTACTGGCAACTGTAAGGCATGAAGGTTTCATACCATGGGATGACGACCTTGATATAGTTATGAAGAGAGAGGATTATAAAAAATTCTTAGAGGTTGCACCAGATGAGCTGCCATTGGGGTATTCAGTTTATAATTACAGTAATCATGATGACTTCTGGCTGTTTTTAGCAAGAGTTGTTGGTAAACAGAGAATATGTTTTGAGGATGATCATCTTAGAAGGTTTCATGAGTTTCCATATATTGCAGGAGTTGATATATTTGTTCTTGATTATGTGTCTCGTGATGAAGAGGCAGAAAGTGAAAGAGATAAGCTGGCATTGTATATTATTGCACTTGCAGATCATATAGGAGATGACAGGTGTGAGGATAAAGTTGTCCGTAACTGGCTTCATATACTTGAACAGAGGTGTAATATATTTGTTCCATATATGGAAAACAGAAGTGAACTAAGAAGGCATTTGTATGGTGTTGTTGAACTGCTTTTTGCAAAATTCAGTAGTGAAGAATCGGATTCACTTAGCCAGTTGTTTCCGTTTGGATTGAAAAACAAGAATTCAAAGGTTCCGAAAAAATATTATGAGGAGGCGATAGAGCTTTCTTATGAAAATACTACTATTCCGGTGTCTTTAAGATATTGTGAAATGCTTGGTAAAAAATATGGTGACTATATGAAGCTCGTGCGTAATGTAGGTGGACATGATTATCCATTTTTTGAAAGTCAGAAAAAACAACTACAGTCAGTGCTTGATTTTGATATGCCAGCGTATAAGTTTGACTATAGCCAGCTAAGACATGGTGAGCAGGAATTGTATTATGGATATAAGGCACAGATATATAAGAGGCTGAATGATATATTATCTAAGTATGAGAAACTTTGTGATGAATATAATTGTACAGATAAAAGTGTAAATGCTGACAATGTAAATCTTATATTACAGGAATCACAGCAGGCAGCAATAGATATGGGAACAGTAATTGAATATATGAAGGGAGAAGGTTCATATATTGTAAAAAAGATAGAGGACTACTGTGAATTATTATATGAGCAGTCTACGGATATTAGTAGAACAGATATTATTAATAAGCTTGGAGAGTCAGTATGTCACATAGAAGAGTTAGTAAGAAAAGATATTTTAGACCGAAAAGAAGCCGTATTTGTTGTTTATAAAGAAAATCAGTTAAAGTATATACGAAAAGTGTATGATGAATATAAAAGTATGGATAATACAGACTGCTATATTCTTGTTATACCATATTATTATAAGAGGTATGACGGTTCGTATATTTGCAAAGAATATGAGTTAAATAAAATTAAAAATTCTTATAATTTAAGCAGTATAGCTGAATATAATACATTTGATATACAACTTCATCATCCGGATGTCATATATATTCAAAATCCTTATGATGAGTGGAATGCAACGATAACCTTGCCAACAGAATATTACAGTAGAAATTTAAGAGATTGCACTGGAAAACTGGTATATATACCGCCATTCGTTCTTGAGGAGTTCACGAGGGAAAGTGAAAGGGAATATCACAATATGCAGTATTACTGTACCATGCCAGGAGTTGTATATTCAGATGAAGTATATGTACAATCTGATAATATGAGAGAGTTATATATTGAGAAGTTATGTGAATTTGCAGGCGAGGCTACAAGGGATATATGGTTGTCTAAAATAATGGTGGATGAAGGTATATATAATACTGCATTAGAGGCTGATAATAATAAAAGTGTTTTAAATATTAATTCAAAGAAAAAGAAAATTGCTTTTTATATACAGGTTGGAATACTTGTTCAGTATGATAGTGATATGCTTGATAAAATGCAAAGAGTTATGTCAGTTTTTGAAGCATATAAAGACAACATAGAGATTGTGTGGATACTTGATGATGTTCAGGAGAAATATTTAAATAATGCAGCTTCTTATAAAGTATTATGTGATGGATATATGAGGATAAAAGAGCAATATAATAATATGAATATAGGTAAAACAGTAAGAAAAAAAGATATAAGTATTGGAGAAATAGTAAAAGAATGTGATGCTTATTATGGATGTGAAAGTCATATTGCACTTGAATTCAGTCAGAAAAAGAAGCCTGTTATGATTTTATCTGTAGATTGTTAGGTATCAGGATTTTAATAATCATATGGATAGTTTATTAGGGACTGTCGCATAAAACACTATTAATACAATATGTAGATAATAAGTGCGTTATTAATATCTGCATATTGTATAGATTATACTTAATGTGACAGCCCCCTTGTTCAGATTAAATATTAGTTAAGAGTGTTTTTATCACACCATAATAAAGTTCCATTCTTTTTAAGACTTGTTCTGGCAAGATTTAAGAATTCATTTTTTTGATTATCAGAGTAATCTGAAGTATCATTAAATATAATATAGTCGAAGTATTCATTATAATCTGAATAATTAAAGTCAAGATAGTTCATATATTTAATATGAGCTTCTTTAATATCAACATTTGAGTAGTTAATATTTCCTTCAATTCCTATATAACTAATATTAGGACATATATATTTCAGATGCGCGTAATTGGCACCTGCATGTGCGTTTATTTCTAATACTTTTATACAAGCATCAGTTGGAGATATTGTGGTATAAACTTTATTGCCAATTCGGTTACATATGCTATCGAAGTGCCATTTGTTATAAATAAAAAGCCTGTTCTTTTTCATTATCTCAAGTAGATAATTAGAATTAACCTTTGAAAAACTTTGGCTTCCAGCATGATATATAAAGCTGTTATGACATACGTATAGGGAATACCCTAATGATTTTAATTGAAGACATATATCATCATCATCAAAATAGCCAGGTGACAGTTCTTCTGATAGCAGTGTTGTTTTATTAAGAGCGGAACGTTTTAACAGCATTGCATATCCACATAACATAGTACATTCTTCAAAAGGATTATCAATAATCTGATTGTTAAGGTATCCAAAACGTTGGTAGTCATCTATAGAAGTATAGAATATATCTAAAGTATCTATCAACTGAGTCGTTCCCGTATAATTGCTTACAGCACCTGTTGCACCTGTTGTATCATGTGTGTAAAGTCCCATTCTGAGCCAGAATAAAGCGTTAGGAGTAATACGGGTATCATTATTTAGAAGAAATATGTCATTATCAGGCGTACTTGCATTAATTCCAACATTACAGCCTTTTGGAAAACCAAGATTAACATCACTCTTTATAAGTTTAATATCGGGCTGCATTTCCAGCCATGATGTTACGCCATCGGTTGAAGCATTATCGACAACTATTATTTCATAAGAGTCACTTAACAGATTAGAGCGCAGGCTTTCAATACATTTTTGTGTGAGATACATATTGTTATAAGATATTATTACAATGCTGACTGGTTTTACAGTACAAAGTGGAGAACTTTTAATATCTTTAAGTGTATTATACAGGTTATCTTTAACAGAGGCTTCTTTACAATGGTAGTATGCATTTTCTATGCAAAGATAGTATTGGTTAATATTATTATTTTTATAATGCTCTGCCAGATTAAGGTATGTAAGATACTGTTCATCCGGATTAATATTATCTGGAAGTTCTATATCATTAGAAGATATATTGTCAGCTGAAGCAGAGTAATTAATCATAGTATCTAAAAATGTTATTGCATCTGAAATGCTTGTAAATGTTGCAGCAGTTCTATTGCAGTATTGTGTCAGATTATCGTATTCAGAAGAATTTTCTCCAAAACTTATAGAATATTCAGCTTTTATGGCTTCCTTGATATCTTCAACCGGAAGGTCGTTGAGAGGTAAAGCTTGGTTTATTGTAGCATCTTTTAATTTAATTAATATATCTTTGGTGTTGCTCATATGTTTTTGTTAATCCTTTCTATCAAATATAAATTTTAATAATTGAAAATATTGTCAGTTATTTATGTCGTAAAATGCATATTTATATATGAATGAATTCATAGTATAATATTTTATATTATAACACAGTATTGTAAGACATAAGTATAATAAATGAATAAGAAAGTGAATAGTGAATGATGGATACAAAGATATATGATGCGATAGTAATAGTAACACCTGCTGATTTTAAACGTGTTGAGTGTAATAATCAAAGAATAGTAGAATATTTACCTGTAAGGAAAGTGCTGTTTGTTGGAAGTGAAGAACTTAAAGAGCTGGTGGGGCAGTCTAATCTTGGTGATAAGGCTGGCTTTGTCAATGAAAATGATATTATACCATTTGATGAGGTTTATAACTGCATGAAAGATGTTATGGCGGATATTCTTCTTGGCAGAGAACTCCCAAGAGGGCTTGTTGGATGGTATTATCAGCAGTTTCTTAAGATGAAATATTCTGCATTGTGTGATGACGAATATTATATGAGCTGGGATGGAGATACAGTTCCATGTAAGGATTTTTCAATGTTTGATAGTGAAGGAAGACCTTACTTTGATATGAAATATGAATATCATGAGGAATATTTCATAACGATGGAAACAATCCTGCCATCTGTTAAAAAGATTGTTGATAAGTCTTTCATATCGGAACATATGATATTTAACAGAAATTATATGAATGAACTTATATCAGAGATAGAGTCTAATGAAAATATTAAAGGGACAACATTCTGGGAGAAAATTCTTAATTCAATAAGGCTTGAGCATATACAGGAAAACAGCTTTAGCGAATTTGAAACATACGGTACATATATGATGACAAAACATCCAGAGGTATATGCTTACAGGAACTGGCATTCATTCAGATATGGTGGTTATTATTTCCATCCAGAACAGATGACAGAGCATGATTATGAGTGGATGGGACGTGATTTTTATGCCATATCTTTTGAGAAGTTCCATACAGTCAGAGAGGACCATGAAAATCTTTTTAATAATCCCAGATATCAGGATAAGCTTACGGCGCGTCAGATGGTTGAGATAATGCAGGAGGAATCAGAGGGATATAATGAGGTATGGGATGATTAAGGAGTAGTTGGATAATTTTAATTTAATACGTGAGGAAATATAAAATGTCAGATGTTAGAAAAAAGAAGAAAATATATGATATAGCACCTAATATGGAATATAAAAATACACATTTAATGAAAGATTGTTGTCTATTGCCATATATTTATGCAAAAAAATATGGTTATGAGTTGGTAATAGTAACAGTAAAGCAGGGAGAATATCCATATTTAAAGAATATGCCAGAAGCTACAATGAATTTTTTGGAACACCGGGACAACATGATTGAATGGGCTGAGTTATGTAAAGAGTATATTAGGAAACATGCAATTGATATAGATATATTATTTTGTTTTGGATTATATTATACATATATGCAGATTGTTCCGTTATATAAGAAACTTAACCCAGATGGAAAAGTTGTTTTAAAGATGGATGCTAATGCAGCCTGGGTTGATAACATGCCGTTTCAAGATGACTTGTATAGGAATATGTTAAGCAGATGTGATTTTATATCATGTGAATGTAAAAAAATACAAAAAATTTTATCAAAGAAGATACCATATAAGATTGAATATATACCAAATGGATTGGATTATACTATGTATCCAATTCAGTCAGACTATAAAGATAAGCAGAATGTATTATTATATGTGGGAAGGGTAGGAGAGCCGGACAAACAAAATGAGATATTATTAGAAGCTTTTTCAAGAGCAAGTAAAAATATACCATCATGGACACTTAGAATGGTAGGTCCCATAGATAGTAATTTTGAAAATTATATATCTGATTATTATAATAATAATACTTGGTTAAAAGAAAGAGTGATATTTACAGGTAATGTGGTTGACAAGCATACATTATATGAAGAATACAGAAGAGCTAAAGTATTTACCCTTACATCAAGAAGAGAAGGATTTCCAAATGTATTTGCTGAAGCATCAGCACATGGATGTTATATGATATGCTCAGATATAGATGCAGCAGGGGAGGGTACTAACTGGGGTAAAAATGGAAGCGTATTTTCAATAGGAGACGTTAATGAATTAACAAAATTATTAGTAGATATATGTAATATGCCAGACGAATTTTTTGAAAATAATTATTATAAAATGAAAGAATATGCAAAGTATTATTATGATTATGATAATATAGTAGAAAGAATGCATTATATTATTAATATGGACGAGGAAAAATAAATGGAATTAAAAAGAATCAGTTTTGGTGAATATACAATAAATATTGATGGTGTCAAATTAATGGATTTAAATGATGAGTTTACCAATGCCTGTCTGGTTCCAAGAGAAAATCAAATTAACATTATCAATAAGCTGTTAAACAGAGTAGCAGATATATCAGGATATAATGAATTATACGAAAATAATTTAATACTACATTTATATATTATTAAACTTTTGTCAGAATATCCAGGTAAAAGTAATATGTTAATAATAAGTAATGAATTGTTTAATAATGAAATAGCTGAATATATTGAAATTTTTGGAAAAGAAAATATTATAAATCTTATTAGTAATGATGAGTTGAATTATGATATGCATTATTTTGATGTAATTAATGATTATATTAAAAATATGGTTGAAAATCATGAGCAATATAGAATTGTTATAGCAGATTTCAGAAATATATCCCAAAATGATAAATATATTTTAAATGAAAAAATAAAATTGTATCTGGAAGAATTGACAGAAGTTGAAGGCTATATAATAACAGGAGATAAAATATGTTATAAGCCAAGAAAAGAACCAATAGAAGAATATGATTATTTTAAGGGATTGCTTGATAAGATTAGTTCAAACATAGTAAATAATAAAGTTAAAGCTTCAAATTATAGTGTTGAAGAACTTATAAATGAGATAGCAGATTGTGAGAAATACATATTAAAAAATAGGGATAAAAGAAAACTGTATGAATTTGCATATCCAATTAATGAACTTAAAAATTCAGTAATTAATTATTATATTAGCAATGGTGAACAGAATCAGGTTATTGAAGATGTGAAACTAAGTGTTGATGGGATGCTGGAACTGTTAAGTATATAAAAGACGGAATAATAATTATTATCCCTAATTATAAAAGTTTATGGGGTAGGTAATAAGCATATTATGAATAGGCAGGTAAAGTTATGGTAAGAGATAAGAATATAATGTATATATTTTGTGAAGTTATTAATCAGCTTGAACCAGAGAGTATATTAGATATTGGGATGTTTTTTAAATCAATAGGAGGGGTATCAAGGCAGATACTTGGTATTGAAATATCGGATAGTATATATATAACTGGAGTGGATACAGATAAAACTAACGGACTTAATGTATATAGCAGAGTATATAATAAGATTATAAGTAAAAATGGGATATGCGAGGATAAACAGAGATGTTATCAATATATTAATCAGCAGGTTGAAAAGTATGACCTTGCTATATTATTAAGTGATTTAGTGGGAAATGGTGATAAAGAACAATTAATCAAAAATATTGAGGATAAAGCCAGATACATGCTTATGTATAATGAAGATATTAAGTATCTGGCATATAACCATAATAGTGTGGATATTGGTTTGGATGATGTAAAGTGTAAACTGGTATTGTTGGATTGAGATAAAAAATAATAAAATATCAAAAGAGAAGGAGATTGATAAGATATGAATATATTATTAGTGATTAATTCTAAATATGTGAAATGTGGAATTAACACGCTCAGGTCTTTGATGGAAAGTAATGACGAAAAAATTAGAGTTTTTCTGGCATATAGGGATTTAAAAGAGGAAGAAATAGAAGATGTAAGGAAATGTCTTGGCGATAATGAACTTGAGTTGTTATATATTGATAAAGATAAACTTAATGGTTTAAAGGATAATGACAGACTTCCATTAGAAACATATTTTAGAATAATTGCATTGGATATGTTACCTGAAAATGTTAATAAAGTTTTATATCTGGATGCAGATATGATTATAAAAAAATCATTGAAGGACTTATATAATATTAATATAGATAAATTATCAGCAATTGCATGCAAAGATATATATGGGTATATATATGGTGTGGGAAATAAGAGTGAGGAACGTCTTGGGTTAAAGAATAAGGGACGGTATTTCAATGCTGGAATGATGTTATTTAATATCAAATATTGTAGGGAACATAATATATGTCAAAAAACTATTGATTTCATAAAAGAACATTCAGATATTATAATATGGCAGGATCAGGATGCATTAAATGTAATACTTGAAGAAAGTGTTGGACTTGTTCAATGGGAGATGTTTAATTGTACACCTTGTATGTACATATGTAAAAAGTCTGATATAGAGCATGGAATTGTACAACCAATAAAAGCAGATGAAACAACGCAGGTTAATGAGCATATCAGTGACTATGTGGATATGACAATGCCTATATATGACAATGCGAGCATAATACATTATATAGGAGAAACAAAGCCATGGGATAGCAAAAGACCGGATAGTTATTGTTATGGTATATTTGATAAAGCATATAATATGTATAAATAAAAGTTATTGTTTATAAGTGGTGTTTTAATGCAAAGTGTCAGGAGATTATTAAAAAATTAAGTTGATATATAATAGGATTGTTTATGGATTAAAAAGAGGAAAAAATATATGAAAACAGAAATATGGGTTGTTACACATAAAAAGTATAAAGAAATAGAAGATGATTTACATAAAACAATACAGGTTGGAAAAAGTCTAGGTACGGATTTGGGATATGTAGGAGATGATACAGGAGATAATATATCATATAAAAATCCTTTCTATTGTGAGCTGACAGGTATGTATTGGTTATGGAAGAATTATAAATGTGACATTATAGGTATATGTCATTATCGAAGATTTTTTTTGGAAAATACAGAGCTGATTACTAAAGATTATATAGAAAACATTTTAAAAGATTATGATATTATTATTCCTAATAATCAACTGGTACCACAGAATTCTGTAAAGGAACAGTATTATTGTAAGCATAGTGCAGAAGACTGGGAAGTGTGCAAACAGGTTGTTATAGAAAAGTACCCTGAATATACAGAAGCATTTGAATGGATGGAAAATTCGCGTACTATAAATATATGTAATATGCTTATAACAAGAAAAAATATATATGACAGCTATTGTCAGTGGTTATTTGATATATTATTTGAGGTGGAAAAAAGAATTAATATACAGGATAAAGATGATTATCAGAAGAGGGTAATGGGTTTCTTATCAGAGAGATTACTGAAGGTGTGGATATTAGCTAATAAATATAAAGTTAAAGAGCAAAGTATGGTAATCATGGGAGCTGATGGAATAAGCGGATATGTTGAAGGTGCGGAATTAAAAAGAAAATTATTTAGAAAGTTAACAGTCTCAGTAGTTAACAGTTATATTAATGGAAAAACACCACAATTAGATAAAACAATATATGAATTAAAATGTAATACAGATTTGAATATAAATAAAAGTAAAGAAAATAAAAAGGTATTAGTATGGACATGGTGTTGTGAGGGAGAGAATAATGCCTCAAAAGCTGTAAAAAAATGTATAGCCGGTATAAAAAATAATATTGATGTATCGAAGGCGGAATTGCATGTTATAACATTAGATAATTGTATGGAATATGTAAATTTATCACAAATAATTATTGATAAATTTAATGAGGGCAAAATACCAGAAAAAATATTATCACAACGAATAATGATGGAATTATTGTATAGATACGGTGGATTATGGATTGATTCACAATGTTGCGTGGTTGATGATAGAATAAATGCTATTTTAGAAAAGAATTTTTATACTATAAAGTCAGATAGAATAAGTTGGGACGATTTAGTTGTTAAAGGAAGATGGAATACCGATGTTGTAAAAAGTAATGCTGGTTTTTCATTATTTGGTATGGTTATGGAGTCTTTTGATGCATACTACAGTTATACGGACACTATAATAGACCCGGATATGGCTGATTATTTTATTGAGATAGCTTATGAAGATTTATCTGATGTACGTGAATGTATAGATAAATGTGAATATAGTAATGAAAATATGTCTTACATTATATCTAATGGTAACAAGATATTTAGATGTGATGCATGGGAAAATATTTTAAATGATACATATATTTTTAAACTTAATAATGATAATAATATGGAAAAAAATATAATAGGACAGACAACGTATTATGGATATTTAATAAATAATATATAAATATTACGAATGGATTATTTATTGTATTTACATATTTAAAGATTAAATTATTGCAAAGACGAGGGAGAAATTATGAGCGCCAGAGTTATATTAATGACAGGATTGTATGATACATTGGATATATTTACTTATGAATTGAAATATGAGTTTATAAATATGGGATTGGAGGTTATGGAATTTAATACAAAGGATATGAAAGAATCCCTGTATTCTCTAATGAAATTTATAGAAAAACCTGTTAATGCAGTTGTGACTTTTAATAATCTTGGGTTTAATATGGAATTGAAAAAAGGCGAAAATATATGGGAGAGTCTGGGAATTCCCTGTATTAATATATTGATGGATCACCCAATGTTTCATAAAAATGCATTAGATGCAGCTCCTGATAATGCGATAGTTATATGTCCTGATAGAAATCATATGAAATTTGTTCAGAGATTTTATCCAGATATTCAGATTGCAGGGTTTCTTCCTCATGGTGGAAAAGAAAAAAGATTGCAATATAAACCTATTAAAGACAGGACTATAGATGTATTGTATGCAGGTGGAATATCGTATAAATTCATAGAACAGATAAAGCCCGATGTTAAAGAATTTTTGTTTGATATTGAGTTGATTGCAAAGCAGTCATATGATGAGCTTTTAATACATCCTTATAGGACAACAGAAGAGGTGATAGAAGAAAAGTTATTAGAGAATGGAATAAAATTAAATGACAAACAATTATTATATGTAATAGAAAAATTAAGATATGTTGATATGTTAGCTGTATCTTATTATAGGGAAAAAGTTATTAAAACTCTTGTTGAATCAGGAATTAAAGTAACATTATATGGTACAGGCTGGGAAGTATGCGATTGGATTGATAATGAAAATCTTGATTACAGAGGACGAATTGCAGCAGATGATGTGATAGATGTTATGAATGACAGTAAAATAGTTCTTAATACAATGACATGGTTTAAGGATGGAACGCATGACAGGGTATTTAATGGAATGCTTGCAAAAGCAGTAGCGGTAACGGATTCTTCTATTTATATGAAAGAGAATTTTTCTGATGATGAACTCATAATGTTTGAACTTGAAGAAATAAATGACTTGCCAGCCAAAATAAAAGATTTATTAAATGATGATAATAAAATGCAGTTTATAGCAGAGAAGGGATATGATACAGCATTGAAAAATCATACATGGAAAGTAAGGGCGCATGAGTTGTATGATGATTTGATTAGTCAGTTATAAATTACTGAGGGTAGTGTATGCAGGATTATAATAATAAAAATATAAAAATAATATACTATGAAATGACCAATGAGCAGATGAACAATCCACAATATAAAAATTATCTGCTAAAGTCTTGTAAGTCAGAATACATAGTGTTTATTAATTCCAGATATACCAATGGTGAAGAAATAGAACAGGTTATTGCTGAAAATGAGTTTCTTATGAATTATGATATGGTTATATTTGGAGAAAATATATTGCAGGGTGACATACATTTTAATATGCTTATTAATTGCCTTAATGTTAAGCCATATGCAGTGATAATTAAAAGGTCTGTTTTGAGCATAACGGGGTGTTTTAATGAGCAGTTAGAGTGTAAGGATATATATGAACTGGCGCTGAGGGTGGCGTATGAACATTATGAAGATACTTTGTGTGATGTATATGGGGTAGAGTGTCAGGAAGATATAAAGCAAGAGGCAGCAGACTTTACTCAGGAAGAAGCAGGGCAGGAAGTAATAGACCTCAGTGGGAATAATACAAGACCTGATGTAGCAGATAGGAGTTTAAAATATGTTAATCCGGAAGTATCAGATGGTGGATTAAGCAGTATAAAGTATCAAATATCCCATAATAGCGAGTGTAAATTATCTGACACAGAGAAAAATAATAAAATAGTACTAACATATGCATATGTTATAAGAAAATATATGCAGCCTCTTAAGAAGAGTGGACTGTTAGAAAAAGTATTAAACAATATGACCGAGTATGTAATAAAGGCAGGTTGTGCAGATATATTTAATTCATATGTTATGGATTTTTTAAACAATAGTGAATTGTATCAAAGGATAGAAACAGATACAGCACCTTTTTATATAATAATGGGTGATGATATCTGTTATGGTGTGCTCAAAAGATTTGCAATATGTCTGACAGAACAGCTTATAAATAGTGGACAGGCTGTTATTACATCAGATGGCTCATATGGAAAAAATTCAGAACTTCAGGAGATTGAAAAACAGGCATTAAAGGGAATAATAGGTTTTCAGGCACCTGTTTTATTCAAGGAATATTTTAAGAATATTGCATGTCCTAAGTATGTGTATTGGTTTGACCATCCGGTGTATTTTAAAGATATGTTGGAAAGAACGGATGATAATTATTATCTGCTGTGTCAGGATGAGTATTATGCAGAATTTATGAGAAAATATTATCATATAAATAATGCAATCCAGTTTCCTCCAGCTGGCGAGGATGCAGGTTTTATAAGTAATAAGGATAGGGAGTATGATGTTGTATTTATAGGTTCATATCATGTGCTGGGTGATTGGGTTATACAGGATGAGTTTCAGCAGGAATATTATGATTATATGATATGTAATCCTGAATATACATTTGAACAGGGACTTGAAAATATTTTTAAAGCCAGGAACATAATTGTTGAAAAAGACAGATTCGTAGACATATTGTGTTCACTACAGAATGTATGCAGAAAAATAGTATATGATTACAGGATTAAGGTTATTGAAGTAATTATTAAATCAGGTATAAAGATAGATGTTTTTGGTGATACGTGGAAGGAGTACAAAGGCATTTATAAAGATAATCTGATAATTCATAACGCAGTGTCGGTAAAAGAAGCTCTTAATGTATGGGGACATTCTAAGATAGGACTTAATATTATGACGTGGCATAAGGCTGGAATGACAGAGCGAGTAGCTAATATATGCTTGTCAGGGGCAGTATGTCTTACGGATTCATCAAAGTATTTGCAGAGAAATTTCAGTAATAATGAGAATATTATCATGTATGACTTGAGCAGGCTTGAGGAATTGCCAGAGATTATTAATAATGTACTTTCTAATGCCAGATATAGGGAGAATATAGCAGACAATGCATATATGCTGGCAAAGGATAAGCATACATGGGAAGCAAGGGGGAAGGAGTTTATGGAGTTGGTAGGATAGTAATTATTTTGGAAAATCGGATGTATATATACATAATTAAGGGGAGGGCATAGATAATGGGAACATATCTTAATCCGGGAAATGATGAATTTTACAATGCAGTTAAAAAATCTAAAATATATGTTGATAAGACGGAATTGTTAAAATTCACTAATTCTGTTTTGTGTGGTGAACAAAAGGATATATGTGTAAGCCGTCCACGTAGGTTTGGAAAATCTATGACTGCAAATATGCTTGTTGCATATTATAGTAAAGGTTGTGAGTCAAAGGAATTATTTGATGGTCTTAAATTAGCAGAAGAACAAGACTACGAAGAACATCTTAATAAATACAATGTAATTCACATTAATATGATTGATTTTCTTAGCAGAGTCAATGGATGGTTTAATAGATTATATGCAAAGAAGATTGTTGTGGGATATTAAGAAAGAATACTCAGACGTTGACTGCTTTGACTGGAATGACCTTGTAGATGTCCTTGAAACAATATATAGTAAAAAAAACAATCATTCGTCATAATCATAGACGAGTGGGATTGTATATTTAGAAAATATCCTGATAATATTCTTGTTGGGGTTAATTATGCCGTTGGGAAAGATGGGGATGGAGAGTTTAAGAGACATAAGTGCAGAATTGAGAAGATGAGTGTGTAGATAAATGAGTGCAGATTTAATAGCTGTTAATTTTGTTTATGTATGTTTAACAAGATGTGGCTTATATTTATCAAAATGCATTTTTGGAAGGTAGAATATAATTAATACTATTAAAATATGGTCTTTTTTTGCATTTTATAGTCTTTTTTTGCAAACGTTATTGTTATAAAGTTATGTTAGTGATACATTATATCTAACATAACATATGTTATGACATTTTAGGACATGTTAGAACACCATAAGTTAGTGTATAATTAAAAGCAGTAAAAGATATGATTATCATATTAAATATTAAGTGATATGAGGTAAGTAAGGTTGAAGATAGCCGTATGTGATGATGAAAAAGTTGCTGCTGAATATATTGGTGGAGTGCTGGAGGCTTATTTTAAAGATAAACCGTTGGAGTGTAGTGTTGAATTATACAATTCAGGTGAAGCCATGATGACACTTAAGGATGAGATACTGACTTATGATGTTGTGTTTTTAGATGTCGATATGCCAGATGCAGATGGTTTTGAAGTTGCTGGCTGGATAAGAATGTTTTCAGACAAAATAATTATAGCGTTCATAACAGCTATGATTAGTTACTCCTTAAAAGGATATAATTATAATGCGATAAGGTATATACCGAAAAATACTAATCAGCTGGAACAATCAATATATGAATGTATGGATGCAGTCTTATACAGGATGAATTATTTTGATGCAGACAGGAAAGTATTCGTATGCAATCAGCAGAAAAAAGAGATTATACTTAATAATGTTATGTACATAGAAAGCAGCGCGCATAAAGTCAAGTTCCACATAGTGGGAAAAGAGATGAATAACTATATTATTAACGATAAGCTTAATAATATAGAAAAGGAATTAGGTGACTATAATTATTTTATAAGGGTACATCAGAGCTATATAGTTAACATGATGTATGTCAGGAAAATCAGCAGTTATCATATATTGCTGGATAATGGTGTCGACATTGGAGTGCCTAAGGCAAGGTATAAGGAAGTAAAGAAAGCAATATTAGAGTTTAAAGCTAAGTTATAAGTTAATGGAGGTAAAAAATGAGTGATTTAAAGGTAAATGTACTTAAAACAGTGAATAAGGCAACTAAGAAAATGGTCGAGAGAAAAAATCAAACATGGCCACCAGAATGTACTGTTATTTTACATCAGCCTAAAAGACCAGATGTAAAAGATAAGCAGTAGTATTTTATGGAGTAGCTGAATGCTTGAATATATTACTGATGTAACAATACTGATTACTGAAATAGTATGCTATCTTACTTTTTTTAATATTTTTGTGGTGAAAAGAAAGAGAGACAAGAGAACGGTAATATTATCAGTTTTTGTATTAATGCTATTATCACGATTTTGTATACATTTCCTAAAAAAATATATTATTGTTAAGATGCTGCTAATGATTGTTATAATGCTGTTAGTAATGTTGTTTTTATATGAAATTAACATTATTAAAGCAATAATATTAGTGCTTTTTGTGCAGGGTATAATAGCAATTATTGACTATATAGTAATTATGATATTAACAAAGATCTATGGAGATATAACTGTATTAGAAGGTGCATCAGGTTTAGTTGGAAGACTCATTATTATTCTAAGCAGGTTAATACTATTTGCGATACTTATTGTTATAAGCAGGATTAGTTCTAAGAAAAGGAACAATGTTACTGCTGATATGAGTAATAAAGAGTGGATTCAATTCCTGATATTTCCTATATTTACGATATGTGCAGTTATGCTTATGGTGAATTCGGTAATGAAATCGTATCATAGTGATATAGTTCCTGTTTATTATATTATAGCTATTGGGCTTATTGTTCTTAATCTTGTTGTGTTCCATCTTATCAGTGAAATTCTTGAGCATTCCCGTAAGATGAAGGAGGCACAGATTTTAAGGCAGCAGTCCATAGGTCAGGTTGAGCTGTATAATTCTATGCGTGAGAATTATAATATACAAAGACAAAGAACACATGAGTACAAAAATCAGATTGTATGTATGGATATGCTTATGAAGAAAAAAGATTACAGTAAGCTTGAAAACTACATAGGTAATATATCAGACGGACTGGATGCGCAGTTAGACATGGTTGATACAAACAATGATGTCGTAAATGCAATTCTTAATGCAAAGTATTACGAAGCTATAAAGAATGATGTTTTATTTGTGCTTAAGATAAATGACTTGTCGGATATTAAGGTATCAGATGAGGATATTGTTACTATATTGTCTAATCTTCTTGATAATGCAATAGAGGCAGCAAAGCAGTGTGACGTAGGAAAAAGGACAGTAAAGATAAAGCTGTTAAGTGAGGATGATGTGCTTACCATAGCCGTATCTAATACATATAAAACAGAACCTATGCTCACTGAAGATGGATATATACGCACAACTAAGAATAATAAGGAAGAGCATGGATGGGGGATACGAAATATAGTCGCAACGTTGGAAAAATATGATGCAGAATATATTATTGATTATAAAAATGGAGAGTTTGTATTTTCAATAATGATGTAGGCGGGTAAAAACCAGATGTGTGAGGGCATCTGGTTTTTTGCCATGTATGAATAAGACAATAATTAAATAATAAATATAGAAAAGTCTGATATTGTTTTAATTAGATAAATTATAAAAGCCCGCACACCTCAAATATTTCTTCAAGACGTGTCCTGTAGTTATGGAACTGCTGCACCTTTTTGTGGCCATTTTCTGCGATGGCCCTTCTTTCGTCATCGTGCTTTAAGTAGTAGTCACATTTGTTTATAAGGTCATCCTTAGATTCAAAGTAAACATAGTCAACATCAGGTGTAAAGTGGTTGAGAAAGTCCGCCTGGAAGTTAGTCATAAGGAAACCGCCAGCTCCCATAATATCCATACAGCGCAGAGGGATACCATTTTTGATGCTTCTAAGTGTTATATTGAGATTGATTTTGCTGCATTTGAATACATATGGCATATTGTCATAGAAGTCAATAGCACCTTGATTGATGACGTGTGGCATATCAGGTGTTTTATTGTGTGTATATAACTTAGTTGTAAAATGTTCTGATACCGCCGATAGTAGTGCGGTACGCTCATTTTGAGCTACTTTTCTTGCAAGGAAATAATTGGCATATGTATATGCAGGAGTTTCTATGCCATCTGCGTTTGGGGTGTATGGTTCAACACGCATAAGCTCTCCAAGAATTCTGTTTGTATCAGGTGTGCCTGAGAGCATATCCTCAAGAAAGTTCATTCCATATACATTCTGCTGTGCAGCTATTATGGCGTCAAGGTAGCCCCTTGCCCATGGTGCAAGCTTGTCGTATATTCTGTCGTAGAAGTTTCCCTTTTCATTATACATTGAGCCGACAAATGATATGTCACTGTCAAATATATGATGAATATTTTCGTTAAGTGTCAGTTTGTCAAGTCTGTCAGTATTGGCAGCAAGCGGCATATAGTAGACTGTGTCAATTCCTCCATTTTTAAGTTCGAGATATTGTGCGCTGTCGAACAGGAAAATGTGATTGCAGGGGTTGGTAATTGTGTATGAGTAAAGAGTCATAAGCGGGCTGTCATATACACAAGCAATATAAGGAATATTATGTCGGTTGCAGCATTTGGATACAACAACGCTGTAATTAAATGTAAATACAGCATCATAGTTACATTTGCTAATAGCCGCATCAAATAACTGGTCAAATTCATCGCTGGTTCGTTCTAATATAAGTGGAGTTGATATAACTGTAAGCTTGTGTCCCATAGTGGGAAGTATCTCTTTTAAGTCCTCAACTCCAAAGTGTTTGTTCTCAAATTCAAGAATGTTCATATGTTTATGTGGTATTCCTTTCTGCTTATAGTATTATTATAAAATGTTAAATATATTTAATGATTTTAATATTGTTATACTGCACTCATAAATGTATGGTTAAAATATCCATTGTCAATAATATCCGGCTATTTTAGATATTATAATTTACTTAGAATAAACTTCATGCTATAAATGAGCAAATACAGAAAATGCACAAAAATAATCTGCTTTTGTTTGTATCTCAGATACATTTTAAAAGATTATGAAAAATCTGTTTTTCTGACATGGACATAATTGTGCAATATTTTAAATTTGCTCATTTATAACTTCATATCTTGTATGACAGATTAATAAATATACAAAGAAATTGCAGTTATATTTTTAAAATGGATTGCAGACGTAATATTAATTATAGCAAATAAGTATATTAAAAATTGTAATGAAATTCACATTACTTCACAGCCGGAAACGCCATATCTATCATCTGGATAAGCCGTGTATCATATGTATGAAATTTTTTTACCGTTTCATATCCGTGGGCGGCAATTTCCATTCGTTCGTCATCATGCTTTAAGTAATAGTCACATTTGTACTTAAGGTCTTCCATACTTTCATAGGCGACAAGGTCTTTTCCTAATTCAAAAAATTCTGGAAGTTCAGCCTGATAGTTGGTTATGAGAAAACCACCGCAGCCGAGCACGTCAAATATACGTAGTGAAAGTCCAGAGCGGATGGACTTTGCGGTAATATTCAGGTTGATTTTGCTGTTGTTAAATATAATAGGCATTTCTTCAAGTGATTTTGCAAAGCCTCTGTTGTGTATGTGAGGCATGGAAGAAGTATCGCTTCCGGTATATATATCAACATTGAAAAAATCGGACAACATTTTAAGTATTCTTAACCTTTCCTGTTCGGCAACTTTGACACTTATATAATGTTGTGCAACAAGTGCCCTGTTGTTGCAGCGGGAATCTTCTGGAAATACATATGTGCCAAGATTTTCTTTTAGAAATCTATCGGCGAATTCATCGGATATGACATCTTCTATGAAGTTGTAACCATATATTTTAAGCTGTGCTTCGATAAGTCCATTGACGTATCCAGTGTCATATTCGTTGAGTTTTATTTTGTTGAAATCGCATTTTTCCTGATAAGTTGAACCGATAAATGATATGTCGCTTTGAAAATGCTTACGCTCACCGGCAGTTGCTTCATTTATAACTTTATCTGTTCGTGTAACATTGGTTGCAAGAGGAACGTGAAAAACATGTCCCGGATTGTAAGGCGCGAATTCCTTATAAAGCAGTTTGTCAAAAAGAAATACACGGTTGCAAGGGTTTGACAGTGATTTTGAATATAATTCAAGAACAGGGCTGTCAACGATAAGGCTTATATAAACAATTCTTGCAATGTTACACACATCTGAAAGCCATGGGAAGAAATTGATGGAAAATACAAATGAATAGCCGCCATCTAAAATGTCTTTGGAAGTATGAGCTACACATTCGGATGGTGTGAGATTTTTGTTGAACATTTCCATACACTCTTCGTGGACTTCAAGCCCCAGTCTTTTAAAGGAATCTATTACGTCAGGCTCACAGATACTGCCGTAACGGTATATGTATATTTTCATATGAATAATTGAAACTGACATGTTAAACATAAACTATACAATATAGAACTGCTGTAAATATGCTGTGTTTATATATTAGACACATATAAAAATATGTCTTCTGTGTCAGCTTCATCTCCTTTCCAATTCTGTCATAAGTAATATAATGTAAGTGCTGAAAAACACTTTTAATACCTATATCATAATATAAATGTATTTATATTATAAAGCAATATTGAATGTTTTGTGACAAATATGTATGTGAAATTTCTCTCCACAATAATATGATGAAAAAACAGAATTATAAAAATTTTTAATATTTATTTTTTAATATTTATTTTTGAGGGAATATTACAATTAGGCTTGTATAAAATCAATTATTAACTTACAATAATGCTAGTTTATAAAAACAGAGATGACATTATAGGATGTATTTTATCATAAGAGGAGGTAAGGTGTACAGAGTATGGAAAAGCTTAATTCATTTTATAAAATGCTTAAAGATAATGCAGAGAAGTATCCGGATAAGGAAGCAATCGTGTATGATACGATGACGATAACTTATAGTAAACTTTTTGAGGATGTATGCAGGAAGGCGCTTCATCTTATGAGGTTTGAGGGCAGCAGGATTGCCTTATATGGTCCGGCTTCTTACAGATGGATAGTTAATATGTTTGGTACAATTCTTGCGGGTAAGGATGTTATGCTTGTCGACTTTTTCCTTCCACAGAACACAAGAAATGCTATTCTTGAAAAGGTTGGCGTCGATTATGTGCTCACTTCTACAAACCAGTATATTCTTGCAAATAGTGATGCGATTATGATACCGGATGCTGAGAAGGATGATGTTGATGGTCTTGTATATGAGGCTGACAGCGTTAATGAGGGCAATATACTTATGCTCACAGCAGTTCCACAGGAGTGTGATAAGGCGGTCGTGCTGACAGTTGCCAATATTCTTAATACTGTAAATGAGCTTAATGAGTACTGCATATGTGAACCGGATGATAAGGTGCTTGCACAGATTGCGCTTCATCATATATTTGGATATATATACAGTCTTATACTTCCACTCCACAATGGTGCGTGCGTGTGCATAGGAAGAGGCTTAAGACATATAGATGCGGACACATATTATTATAATCCTACTATTCTTCCGGGCTCACCTTCGATGGTTGATTACTTAAAGAGGATAAAGGCATTTAACAGCCAGTTAAAAACTATTATTATTGGTGGTGCAAGTTGTCCGTTCAGACTGTTTGAGGCTCTTAAGGACAGGGACTTAAAGGTATATAATGTCTATGGAATGACGGAGACATCAGGCTGTATAGGTATAAATGATACGATGGATGGAACATACAGGCTTTTTGATGAATCACGGGTTACAATAGCTCAAGATGGAGAAATTCTTATCAGCGGAGACTGTGTTATGAAGGGTTATGATAAGGATGAGGAATATACAAAGCGTGTTGTAAGGGATGGAAAGTATCACACAGGCGACCTTGGAAGAATTAATGAAAGGGGACGTCTGGTGCTTCTTCTTCGTAATCCTGAGATTATTCTTCTTCCTACAGGAGAGAAGATAAGCCGTACAGTTACTATAAGGGAGATTACAGCGCTTGACGGAGTGGCAGAAAGTTATGTTACACTTCACGATGACAAGCTTACAGCGATAATAGTTCCTATTGATAAGGAAGCAAGGGAAGACAGATTTGTAAGACTTATCAACAGATATAATGAGAGAAAAGGCTTCAGATGGGAAATCCAGAAGATAAAGTTTGTAAGGGAGCCACTTCCAAGACTTGCCAATGGCGATATAGATACAGAAGCGATAGACGAACTGCTTGAAGACAATTGATATGCGAATGTAAAAGATAAAGATTAGATAAAAAATAAAAGCATAAAGAAAAGAAGCTGCAATCGTTATACAATGTACAACAGGAACAGGGGTTAAGTATATGTGCGATGTACCGATATACTTATTATAGGCTATTAGTCAGATGGTGCAGGCAGCATGGCTGTGTCTGCATTTTCTGAATTATATTACAAAGTTTACAGGATGAGAGGTAATTATCATGGAGGATATGAAAAAGCAGCAGTTAGAAGTATTAGAAGAGGCTAAGGATTATTGCCAGAAGGTACTTCATTGCATAGATACTGTTATTCCAGAGCTTAAGGGAGATAAGAAGGATGATACTGATGAGTATCTCAGAATGACAGTTGATGCTGTTAACAATACATTAGAGATGTATAACGCAACACGTTCACTTGTTCAGGAACATTCTGATATAGATGAGGCAGAGGTTAATGCGGCTGTAAGTACACTTGGTACAGCACTTAAGAGTGGCGTAGATGATGCCAAGGCAGATGCGCTTGATGGTATGAAGAAGTTCATACAGGCTTATGGTGAGGCAGCTAAGAATATCACTGCTGCGTAACTATGTATGTAATGATGGTTTATGTTTGTCTTTTGTGTCTTTTTATTCCGTTTTATGTATTAGGCGGGGCTAAAAGTCAAAAGTCTTTTGGGCATTACATAATAATATGATAATAACCAAAAAGGCTTGGTGCTTTACTGTAATTGGTAAAGTGCCAGGCCTTTTTTATTATCAATTAAATATATCCATTAAACATCATTCCTGTATAAGCTGAAAGGTTATACGGGTCATTATATGTACGTGTAGGGTTCTTGTAAGCAATAATCTTGTTATTTACATAATCCATAGGATTAAGTGCTATATTTTCTGCCTTTGTTTTGATAGAATCCTTGAAGGAATTAAGACTTTCAAAGACACTGCTTAACTGATTGCTCTCGGCAGCTTCGCTTATTACTTCCTTGTTCGTGCTTATAGTTCCGTCTTTGTTAAGTGTAAGTCCGTTGTTCTCAAGCTGGTTCTTGTGAGAGCGTGCTATCGCGGTTATTTCCTTATATAAACGCTCTGTTCCCTGAAACTTGCTGTTATCCTTATCGCCAGCCACTGATATAAGGTTATTATATCCTGACACAAGTTCGCTGATACTTTCGGCTATTGAGTCGGCATCCGCTTTAAGGCTTATAGTCACCGGCTTGTCGGTAGTATCAGAAAGCTCAAGTGCATATGACTTATTGATAGTAATAGAGTTGCTCATTGAAGCTCGTTCTTCATCATTCACATCAAATATGGCATTGGATGGGTACTGTGAAACTCTGTCCAATCCAAGAGTATTAATGAGTGAAGCATTTCTTGCGACAAAAGCGTTATTATCAATGCTTTTAGTATCACTCAAATAACTGTCGTCAGATGAGTTGTTGTTAGATAAGCTGCTTGGCTCAATCTTAAATATAACAGGTTCTGAACCGCTGATACCGGTCGCTTCTGACTCTATGTTAATAGCTGTATTACCAAGATTATCTTCCTTAATGTTGGCAGTAAGTCCGATATTGGAACGGTTGATAAGCCTTGCAAGCTTGTTCTGTATGTTGTTGACAGTTTCATTATTCTCTACAGCAAACTGGAACTCATAAGTTACATTATTAATAGACAGGTCGAAAGAATAATCGCCCGGCTGTATCATCTTAGAACGAGGCTGTAAGTAGTTACCTGTATTAATCTGTGTTGAAGCTAACTGCCTAACATCAATGTCAAATGTTTCATCATCGGCAGCAAGACTTGAATCACCAATATAACTTGCAGATACAACATCCGGGTCGCTTGAAACGGCTGACTTCTTAAATGTCATCTCGCCGCTTGAGCTGTCAGATAAATCCTGTGTTATATTCTCGAGGGCACGCGCATTTTCTTTTAAATCAATGGCATACTTCTGCGCAGCACTTGATAAGTCAAGCTTGTATACAGGAGTCTGGCTGTTAATCTTGACTACCTTGCTGTATGTGTTTTTAAGCTGTGATTTGGTATGGGTATCATACTTTGAATTCGTTCTATGTCCGTACTGGGACAGGTAGTAGCTATATACACTACTGATCATAACAGTCACCTCCTTGTCTGTATAATCAATCTGTACAATTATCTATTGTAGGTATGTGAAGTGCATCACATAATATTTATCGGCATATGCAAGACAGCGCATAATAACAGGAAGTCCATTTCCTGAAATGATGTGCGGATTGAATATGTATCAATAATGCATCGTACCAGATAAATATCTATTCTTATTTTATAAGTATAATGTTGATTTTGCAATCCCTTTATGCTGAAATTTTATAACAAAAATTTGTTGAAGTAATACATAAGAATTGGTTATATTTATGTATTAATGTAAGGGTTACAAAGTCATGCGTGTCTGTGCGATAAGACTTTTGAACTTGTGAACCTTACATCTATTATGATATGAGGGTCAAAAGGTATTTTGCTCCGCATTCCCGTAATCTGACTCCACCTCAAAATCCGCTAATTTACTAGCTTCGCATAGTAAATTGCTACTTTCTCGGTGTAGTGCAGGTCACTAAGGTATACATCGAATTGCATGCAAGCATGCATCAATGATACCTTTTGACCCTTTAATCATATTATAAAAAGAAATAAAAGTTATAAAATTAATAATAAATGGGTTGACGAAATGTCTTCATATGTGATATATTAGGCTGGCTATGGAAGCGGTCTTTTTTTTATGCCCTGATTTGACCCAACAGTTCAGAGTGTAGGAAAAAACCAATTGGTGTTAATAACACCTGCAAAATAAATAATTGGAGGTGGAAGTTGTGCGAGTAAAGATAACATTGGCATGTACTGAGTGTAAACAGCGCAATTACAACATGACTAAGGAAAAGAAAGCTCATCCGGACAGAATGGAAACAAAGAAATATTGCAAGTTCTGTAAGTCACACACATTACACAAGGAAACAAAGTAATTGGTATCAGTGAGGTATTAAGATGAGTGAAGCTGTTAAGACAAAAAAACAGAAAAAGAGCTGGTTCAAGGGCTTAAAGGCAGAGTTCTCTAAGATTATTTGGCCAGACCAGAAGTCACTTACAAAGGAAACCATCGCTGTATTGGTTGTATCCGTATTATTAGGTGTAATTATTTCAGTTGTGGACTTGATTGTTCGCTTTGGAATTGAATTCATTGTAAAGTAAGGAAAAGGTGATCAGATGGACGAAGCAAAATGGTATGTTGCCCATACTTATTCAGGATATGAGAATAAGGTTAAGGCTAATATCGAGAAAACTGTTGAAAACAGAAATCTTCAGGACCAGATTTTTGAAGTTCTTGTTCCGCTTGAAACAGTAGTGGAAGTTAAGGACGGCAAGAAGAAGACGGTTCAGAGGAAGACGTTTCCTGGATATGTCTTTGTAAAGATGGTGATGAATGACGACAGCTGGTATGTTGTCAGAAACACTAGGGGCGTAACAGGGTTTGTTGGTCCTGGATCTAAACCAGTACCATTATCTCCAGCTGAGATAAGATCATTCGGAATCAGCTCTGATGATGAAGAAGCTAAGCCAGTAGTTGAGTTTGCTGGTAAGGTAGGCGATCAAATCAAGATTCTTTCAGGTGCCTGGGAGGATACAGTAGGAGAAATTGTCAGCATTAATGAAGGCAAGCAGTGTGTTACAATTAATGTTGAGATGTTCGGTCGTGAAACACCGGTCGAGATTGATTTCACAGACGTGAAATTACTGTAAGATTTAGGTCTTACAAGAAGTGGGAGGCTTTAAAGCCGCCATAAACCACATTATATTTAGGAGGTGCCACAATGGCAAAGAAAGTAACAGGTTATATTAAATTACAGATTCCTGCCGGCAAGGCTACACCAGCTCCACCAGTTGGTCCAGCACTTGGTCAGCATGGTGTTAACATTGTAGAATTTACAAAGCAGTTTAATGCAAAGACAGCAGATCAGGGTGACTTAATCATCCCCGTAGTTATTACAGTTTATGCTGATAGAAGCTTCAGCTTCATCACAAAGACTCCACCTGCTGCAGTTCTTCTTAAGAAGGCTTGCAATATTAAGTCAGGTTCAGGCGTGCCTAACAAGAATAAGGTTGCTACAATTAAGAGAGCAGAAGTTCAGAAGATTGCTGAACTTAAGATGCCAGACTTAAATGCAGCTACAATCGAAGCAGCTACTTCAATGATTGAAGGTACTGCTAAGAGTATGGGTATTGTTGTAGAAGACTAATTCTATAACGAGGCTTTGAATAAAGATTGCTAAAGGTCTTTAAAGACATTTAGACAAGATTTTATTTTATAATTTGTTGATTTTCATAGAAGAACATGTGGCTGAGAATTAATCTCGGGATTGTTCAATATGTGGGAGGAAAGATGAAATCCTTCCGATAATACCACTAGGAGGTTTATATAATGAAAAGAGGAAAGAAATACGTTGAGGCAGCCAAGAATATTGACCGCCAGACATTATATGAAGCAACTGAAGCTGTTTCTTTAGTTAAGAAGAGTGCAGTTGCAAAGTTCGACGAGACAATTGAAGCTCATATCAGAACAGGTTGTGATGGACGTCACGCTGAGCAGCAGATCAGAGGAGCTGTTGTTCTTCCACACGGAACAGGTAAGACTGTAAAGGTATTAGTATTTGCTAAGGGTGCTAAGGCTGAAGAAGCTGAAGCAGCAGGAGCAGATTTCGTTGGTGGCGAGGAATTAATTCCTAAGATCCAGAATGATAACTGGTTTGATTTTGATGTAGTAGTTGCTACACCTGATATGATGGGCGTTGTTGGTCGTTTAGGACGTGTACTCGGACCTAAGGGCTTAATGCCAAACCCTAAGGCTGGTACAGTTACTATGGATGTAACAAAAGCTGTTAATGATATTAAGGCTGGTAAGATCGAGTACAGACTTGATAAGACTAATATCATTCACGTGCCAATTGGTAAGGCTTCATTCACAGAGGAGCAGTTATCAGACAACTTCCAGGCTATTATGGATGCAATCGTTAAGGCTAAACCAACTTCACTTAAGGGACAGTATTTAAAGAGTGTTGTTCTTACAGCTACTATGGGTCCTGGTGTAAAGGTTAGCACAGCTAAGTACGTTGGTTAATTATAATTAATTAATCATATGTAAGCTGATGAATGGATTAGCTTATTGCAGGATTTGGGTTATACAACGCAATATTACGAAGAATTAATATATTCTTTGTGAATAACGGTTGACAACCAATATATTATGATAGTATACTATCAATGTTTGTGTTACTATCTGGTTGATTTGGATATAGATTTATAATCTGTATCAGATTGATGTGATGGTTTCATAATATAATTAAAGTGAAAGTGATTTCACATTTTGCCTAAGACAGCAGGTCCCGAAAGGGTTAAAGGTAATACGCCTACCGAGGACAGACTTAATGCGTAAAGCATTGATTATCAGTTTATTCAGTCCTTCTGTCTTATAGATAGAAGGACTTTTTTGTTAGAGCAATGAAGCATAATACTTAAAGTGTTATGGTTGTTGTTGAATGAGCCTGATACATGTACGTCTGGGCAGAATATTATCTGGCGACAGATATAATCTAACAGGAGGTAAATATTCATGGCAAAAGTAGAACTTAAGCAGCCTATCGTAGACGAAATCAAATCATACTTAGAAGGCGCTCAGGGCGTTGTTGTTGTTGATTATCGTGGCTTAACTGTTGAGCAGGATACTCAGCTTCGTAAGCAGTTAAGAGAAGCTGGTGTCGTTTACAAGGTTTATAAGAATACTTTAGTAAAGAGAGCAATCGCAGGTACAGAATTCGAGCCAATGGCAGAAGTTCTTGAAGGACCTAACGCTATTGCAATCTGCAAGGACGATGCTACAGCTCCAGCAAGAGTTTTAGCTAACTTTGCTAAGACAGCAGATGCACTTGAACTTAAGTGTGGTGTTGTTGAAGGTACTTACTACGATGCTACAGGAATCGCAGCTATCGCAAGCATTCCTTCAAGAGATGAACTTCTTGCTAAGTTCCTTGGAAGCATCCAGTCACCTATTACAAACTTTGCTCGTGTTATTAAGCAGATCGCTGAGAAGAACGAAGAGGTTGCATAATTACGCGGCGTAAACAAAGATTTTAGAATATTAAAAGGAGATTATAATAATGACTACACAGGAAATTATCGAAGTTATTAAGGGTTTATCAGTATTAGAATTAAACGATTTAGTTAAAGCATGTGAAGAAGAATTTGGTGTTTCTGCAGCAGCAGGTGTTGTTGTAGCAGCAGGTGCAGCAGCAGGCGCAGCAGCTGAAGAAAAGACAGAATTTGACGTAGAACTTACAGAAGCTGGTGCTAACAAGGTTAAGGTTATCAAGGTTGTTCGTGAAATCACAGGTCTTGGATTAAAGGAAGCTAAGGAAGTTGTTGATGGCGCTCCTAAGGTTGTTAAGGAAGGTGCTTCTAAGGAAGAAGCTGAAGAAATCCAGAAGAAGCTTGAAGCTGAAGGTGCTAAGGTTACTCTTAAGTAATTCAGATTGTCAGTTTGATACTTGCTTGACATATATATGCCGTATGGCATAGCATATATGAACAGAATTTTTAATATATTGCGGTATGCTGAATAATCACTTGATTTTTTAAAGCATATTTGGTATATTATATAAAATATGAAAAAGTTCCAGTTGTTGTATTGACAGCTGGAACTTTTTTTGTTACTATGAATAATGCACTATTATGGTATGGTGTGCATAGTATTTGCACTCATATCTATAATGTAATAAATTAATGTAAAGAAAACTAAGGGGTGAAACGTCAATGGAGAAAAACAGAATACGTCCAGTAAAGTCAGGCAAATCGATGCGTATGAGTTACTCAAGACAGAAAGAAGTTCTTGAGATGCCTAACCTTATTGAAGTACAAAAAGATTCTTACCAGTGGTTTTTAAATGAAGGCTTAAAGGAAGTCTTTAGCGACATCTCTCCAATTGCAGATTATAACGGAAGGCTCAGTCTTGAATTCGTTGATTTTGCATTATGTGAGGAAGAGAGAAAGTACTCTATAGAAGAGTGCAAGGAAAGGGATGCTACATATGCAGCTCCACTTAAGGTACGTGTAAGACTTCATAATAAAGAGAGCGAAGATATAAGCGAACATGAAATCTTTATGGGTGACCTTCCTTTAATGACTAAGACCGGTACATTTGTGATTAATGGTGCAGAACGAGTTATTGTCAGCCAGCTGGTACGTTCACCTGGTATTTATTATGATATACAGAAGGATAAGTATGGAAAGATATTCCTCTACAGTTCAACAGTAATTCCTAACAGAGGTGCGTGGTTAGAGTATGAAACAGATGCTAACGATGTATTCTATGTTAAGGTTGATCGTAATAAGAAAGTACCTATTACAGTTCTTATAAGAGCACTTGGTTTTGGTACTAACGCAGAGATTCTTGACATATTTGGTGAAGAGCCTAAGCTTCTTGCAACAATGGAGAAGGATACATCTACTAACTATCAGGAAGGTGTACTTGAACTTTATAAGAAGTTAAGACCAGGAGAACCATTATCAGTAGAGAGTGCAGAAGCACTTATTTCTGGTATGTTCTTTGATCCTAGAAGATATGACCTTGCAAGAGTAGGCCGTTATAAATTTAATAAGAAGCTTTCATTCAGAAACAGAATTGCAGGACACATTCTTGCAGAAGACGTTGTAGATGGCAATGGTGAAATTCTTGCTAATGCTGGTGATAAGCTTACAAGAGAAACAGCTGAGAAGATTCAGAATGCAGCTGTTTCAGCGGTATTTATTGCTGCTGAATTAAAGGGTGCAGAAGGTGCGGTTACTAAGAGAACAGTTAAGGTTCTTTCTAATCTTGCTGTAGATATCACTAAGTGGGTAGATATCACAACAGAAGAAGCTAAGGAATTAGGAATTAACGAAGCTGTTTATTATCCGGTCCTTGCACAGATTTTAGCTGATAATGAGTCACTTGATGATATTAAGGACGCTATTGCTAAGAATACAGCAGACCTTATGCCGAAGCATATTACAGTAGAAGACATTCTTGCTTCTATTAATTATAATATGCATCTTGAGTATGGCATTGGATACAAGGATGATATCGATCACCTTGGTAACAGAAGAATAAGAGCTGTTGGTGAATTATTACAGAACCAGTTCAGAATTGGTATTTCAAGAATGGAAAGAGTTGTTCGTGAAAGAATGTCAACTCAGGACTTAAGCGGTATTTCACCACAGTCATTAATTAATATCAAGCCTGTAACAGCAGCTATCAAGGAATTCTTTGGTAGTTCACAGCTTTCTCAGTTCATGGATCAGAACAATCCATTATCTGAGATTACACATAAGAGACGTCTTTCAGCACTTGGTCCTGGTGGTCTTTCGAGAGATCGTGCAGGTTTCGAGGTTCGAGATGTACATTATACACACTATGGTAGAATGTGTCCTATCGAAACACCTGAAGGTCCTAATATCGGTCTTATTAACTCACTTGCTTCATATGCAAGAATTAATGAGTACGGATTTGTCGAAGCACCTTATCGTATAATCGATAAGACAGACCCTAAGAATCCTAGAGTTACAGATGAAGTACATTACTTCACAGCAGATGAGGAAGATGATTTCCATGTAGCACAGGCTAATGCAGAGATAGATGAGAATGGTTACTTCGTTAAGAATACAGTATCAGGACGTTACAGAGAAGAAACATCAGAATTCGATAAGAGTATGATTGATCTTATGGACGTATCTCCTAAGATGGTGTTCTCAGTGGCTACATCTATGATACCTTTCCTTCAGAATGATGACTGTACACGTGCCCTTATGGGTTCTAACATGCAGCGTCAGGCGGTGCCTCTTCTTATGACAGAAGCACCAGTAATCGGTACAGGTATAGAGAATAAGACAGCGTGTGACTCAGGTGTATGTGTAGTTGCAGAAGAAGATGGTGTTGTACTTTCATCAGAATCTAACAGAATTCTTGTAAAAGAGACAAGTGGAAAGGTTCACGAGTACAAGCTTACAAAGTTCTCAAGAAGTAACCAGAGTAACTGCTATAACCAGAGACCTATCGTATTTAAGGGAGATGAGGTTAAGGCAGGAGATGTTATCGCAGATGGTCCTTCAACATCTAATGGTGAGATTGCCCTTGGTAAGAACCCTCTTATCGGTTTTATGACTTGGGAAGGTTACAACTATGAGGATGCTGTACTTCTTAGTGAGAGATTAGTAAGAGATGATGTTTATACATCAATTCATATAGAAGAATATGATACAGAAGCAAGAGATACTAAGTTAGGACCAGAAGAAATCACAAGAGATTTACCTTCTACAGGTTCTGATGCAGTTAAGGATCTTGATGAAGATGGTATCATCCGTATCGGTGCTGAGGTAAGAGCTGGTGATATCCTTGTTGGTAAGGTTACTCCAAAGGGTGAGACAGAGCTTACAGCAGAAGAAAGACTTCTTAGAGCTATCTTTGGTGAGAAGGCAAGAGAAGTAAGAGATACATCACTTAAAGTTCCACACGGTGCTTATGGTATCGTTGTAGGCGTTAAGGTATTTACAAGAGAAAATGGAGATGAATTAGCTCCAGGTGTTAACAAGAATGTCCGTATCTATATCGCACAGAAGAGAAAGATTTCTGTAGGTGATAAGATGGCTGGTCGTCATGGTAACAAGGGTGTCGTTTCAAGAGTTCTTCCAGTAGAAGATATGCCATTCCTTCCTAATGGACGTCCGCTTGATATTGTACTTAATCCTCTTGGTGTGCCTTCGCGTATGAATATTGGACAGGTGCTTGAAATTCACTTAAGCCTTGCTGCCAAAGTATTAGGTTTTAACGTAGCGACACCTATCTTTGATGGAGCTAACGAGAATGATATTATGGATACACTTGATATGGCCAATGCTTATGCTAATCATCCATTTGATGATGAAGAGCTTGCACGCGAAAAGGCAGATGCAGAAGCTAATGGTGAAGAATATCCTGCTGATATGACAACATTTACTGCTGAATACAAGGAACTTTTAAGAGATGACGTATTCCAGTTCCTTTCAGATAACAGAGCTCACAGAGCTGAATGGAAGGGTGTTCCAATCGGAAGAGATGGTAAAGTAAGACTTCGCGATGGTAGAACAGGTGAATACTTCGATAGTCCGGTTACTATCGGTTTCATGCACTACTTAAAGCTCCATCACCTTGTTGATGATAAGATCCATGCTCGTTCAACTGGTCCTTACTCACTTGTAACTCAGCAGCCACTTGGTGGTAAAGCCCAGTTTGGTGGACAGAGATTCGGAGAAATGGAAGTATGGGCTCTTGAAGCTTATGGTGCATCTTATACACTTCAGGAAATCCTTACTGTTAAATCTGATGATGTTGTTGGTCGAGTTAAGACATATGAAGCTATTATTAAGGGTGAGAACATTCCTGAACCAGGAATTCCTGAATCATTCAAGGTTCTCCTTAAGGAACTTCAGTCACTTGCTCTTGATGTAAGGGTTCTTGATCAGGACAATAACGAAGTTAAGCTTCTTGAAAGTTCAGAATATGAAGTTACAGATTTCAAGAAGGTTCTTGATGATGGTGGTTATAAGAGAAGTAGCCGTGATGAAGAAAATGAATTAAAGAACGCAGGTTATCACGCAGAAAAGCAGGGTGATGACGGTGAGGCAACCATAGAAGAACTCGGATCAGAAGATGACGATTTCGATTATGACAGCTTAGATGATGACTATGATGATTACGGTGACGGAAATATAGAAGAATAATAGAAGGGAGCACTATAATGGCAGAAGAGATTAAGTCAAATAAATCAATGAAATTTGATAAAATTCAGATAAAGCTTGCTTCTCCTGAGAGTATTTTAGAGTGGTCTCACGGCGAGGTAACTAAGCCGGAGACTATCAATTACAGAACTTTAAAGCCAGAAAGAGATGGTCTGTTCTGTGAAAGAATATTCGGACCTAGCAAAGACTGGGAGTGTCATTGCGGTAAGTATAAGAAGATTAAGGATAAAGGTATCGTATGTGATAAGTGTGGCGTTGAGGTTACTAAGGCAAGTGTACGTAGAGACCGTATGGGACATATTCACCTTGCAGCTCCAGTTTCACATATCTGGTATTTCAAGGGAATACCTAGCCGTATGGACCTTATCCTTGATATAGGTCCTAAGAATCTTGAGAAGGTACTTTACTTCGCTTCTTATATCGTAATTGATCCAGGCGAAACAGATATACCATTCAAGAAGATTCTTACAGAAACTGAGTACAGAGATCTTTATGATCAGTATGGTAATACATTCAGAGTTGGAATGGGTGCTGAGGCTATTTTAGAGCTTCTTCACAACGTCAACCTTGAAGAAGAAGTAGCTAAGCTCAAGGAAGAGCTTGCTACTACTACTTCACAGAAGGCTGCAAGACTTATTAAGAGAATTGAAGTTATGGATGCGTTCATTGCTGCTGGTACTAAGCCAGAATGGATGATTCTTACAGAAATTCCAGTTATCCCTCCAGACTTAAGACCTATGGTTCAGTTAGAGGGTGGACGTTTTGCAACATCTGACCTTAATGATCTTTATAGAAGAATTATCAACAGAAATAACCGTCTTGCAAGACTTATTGATCTTGGAGCACCAGAAATCATTGTTCGTAACGAGAAGAGAATGCTTCAGGAAGCTGTTGATGCACTTATAGATAACGGACGTAGAAATGGCCGTCCTGTAACAGGACCTGGTAACAGAGCTCTTAAGTCTT
>ENA-OPLX01000191-OPLX01000191.1-human-gut-metagenome-genome-assembly--contig:-NODE-191-length-42802-cov-7.719863_pt1 | contig 42802 bp, 46 predicted proteins | sample MGYA00241447_ERZ501726 | MGnify/ENA primary metagenome ERZ501726 (study PRJEB25962, sample SAMEA2042617) | human gut metagenome | biome: human gut; feature: human-associated habitat; material: faeces...
ATAATTGCGTACATATGGCACCTCCTAAAATAATTACTCGCCAGTTTTGGAGAGGATTACTCCTTCTTATGTCCTAACTGAGCGGCACACTAGATTATAATATAGCATAGATAACAAAATGTCAACTATATTTCTAAAAAATATGATATTTTTATTATAATATCCATAACCCAACAAACCCACACAGCACTCCTACTACTATTCCTGCCACTACATCTCTTATAAAGTGTACACCTGTTATAACCCTTAATACAGCAAGCACTGCTGTAAGCACAAACAGAACAATACCTACAGGCTGGTATATATAAAACCAGCACATAGCTATAATAGTTATGGAGAATACATGTCTGCTTGGCATAGACTCTCCCTCCTTGTCCTTTTTAACAAGAGGTGTGATGTTGTATTTTACATAAGGTCTTTGTGCGTCAATACATTTGCGGAAAAATGACACTACTATAAATGATGTCAGCGGTGTCAGTATAAGCTTTGATGTCACAAAAAGGTTAGAAGTTTCAACATATCCGGTTGCATCCACACTGAAGGATAAAGTTGGTGTCACTATAGCGCCTTTGGTTTTTAAGCACATAACTATAAGCACTATGTATGACACCGCCACAAAATAAGGCAGAACCTTATATGCGAATAATATTATATTCTTCAGTGCGTTGTGGGAGCTTATATAATCATATATATGGTTATACCATATTTCATACCTGCTTGAGTCATTCTCTTCAATATCCATATCTTTCATATTCATACTTTACTGCATATCTCCTATCGTTATAGAATAATTATCTTATAAGTTCCTTTAGTGTTTTACCGTTGTTCTTTCGTGTCATCTCAACTAATCCAAGCGGTGTCATATCAACTACATTGGTCGTTATATGCTCTTTCTTTGCAAGACCTTTCATATAGGATAAAAGCTCTTTAACGCTTGCCTCCTCCTGCATATTGATAAAGTCAATTATTATTATGCCGGAAATGTTTCTTAATCTTATCTGGTTTATGACCTGTGCCGCAGCTTCCATATTGACACCAAGTGCCGCTCTTTCCTTGTCCGCCTGCTTTTTTGACTTTGCGATATTTTTTCCCGAATTGACATCAATAACGCACATAGCCTCTGTCTGTTCTATTATAAGATAACCGCCATATTTTAACCAGACCTTGTCTGACAATGCCTGTGTAAGATTTTTCTCTACCGAATATAGCTTATATAAAGGAAGAAGGTCATCTTCATAAAACCTTACCGATACAGATGGAATATCTGCAAAGTAACTTTCAAGTCTTAAGTAGCTGTCCTTTATATCGGTTATGACCGTTATATTATTATCTGAACTGAAGTGTGCAATCTCACTTATATAGTCAGGCTCTCTTTCATACAGCTTCGTATAAAATGTACCATAAACAGCAGTCTGTACAAGCCTGTTATACTCTGATATAAGACTGGCAGCTTCATTTATAATAGTATCGACATCCGAATTAACAGCATTGCTGCGGATAATCAGACCATAAGTAAATCTGCCCTTCACGCCTGTATTATCATTAAGTTCATTAATAGCCTTATGAAGCATACCTTTAAGCTTATCTGAAGCCTCTTTGCATATATCAGACCCCTTGGCTTTCTTTGAAACAGATACCTTATCAACATCACTTGATAATACTACATACTTTCCGGCAAGCTCTATCTTGCAGCTTGCTGTAGGCGGCTTTGTCTTATGGGCATCATTGACAACCTGAATAAGCAGCTTGTCGCCTATATTTACTTTATCATTATTCTTCGTATTAAGAAATATGTTCTTTTTGTTATCGTCAAGCGGATAATAGCACTTAACCTTATTTTCAATTTCAACAAAAGCAGAGTTGATATTCTTAACGACATTCTCAACCCTGCCTATGTATATGTTACCGGTAAGACTGCCTGAGTCTGCTACATTGAGCGACTGGCAGTCATCACCGATAAACTGTGAACATATTATATTGTTTTTAACTTTAGTGATAATATACTTTATATCCATACAATCCTCATTCTGGCAGCATATAAAGCTAATCAGCATTAAGCTCTTTATGTGCCCTTGCAGCCATACAGATTATCTGTCCTTAAGAAACAGATTTCTGTAGAAACAGCTTCTGTTTCCTGTGTGGCATGCTGCGCCTATCTGGCGAACCTTTGCTAATATTGTATCATTATCACAATCTATGTCAAGTGAACTTACATACTGATAATGTCCGGAAGTAGCTCCCTTTATCCATAATTCCTGACGGCTTCTGCTGTAATAAGTCATAATTCCTGTATCAACAGTCATATTGTAGGCTTCTTCATTCATATAAGCAACCATAAGAACCTCGTTATTGACATAATCCTGAACAACAACAGGAATATGTCCGTCAGAGTTAAGCTTAAAGTCCTTGAAAGAAAGGCTTGTGCTCATCTTTCTGTCAGCTTCAGCAACAGATGCACCGGACTCAAACATACTTACGGCATCTTTAAGATTAATTCTGTTCTCATATATAGCTTTGCCTATTATAGCACCGTGAATACCAGCATCATTGATATTCTTAAGATCCTGTACACATGACATTCCGCCGGATGCAATAATATTGATGCCTGTCTTATCAGATAAAAGCTTTGTCTGCTCAACATTAGGACCTGACAGCATACCATCCTTTGATATATCCGTGTATACAATAGTCTGGACTCCCATATCCTTCATGGCAAGTGCAAGAGAAAGCGCAGTCTTGTCACTGACCTTTTCCCAGCCTTCGATAGCTACAAGTCCGTCTTTGGCATCTACACCTACCACTATATGTTCAGGGCCAAATTTTTCAATCGCCTGTCTTATAAAGTCAGGGTTCTCCACAGCCTTAGTTCCGATAATAACACGGTATACGCCAAGGTCCAACACCTCTTTTATATTTTCAAGCGTTCTTATTCCACCGCCCATCTGGACAGGAATATTGACACTTGATACTATCTTTTTGATAGTTTCTGCATTAACGCCATGTCCTTTAAGAGCACCGTCAAGGTCAACTGTATGTATAAACCGGGCTCCACTCTCCTCAAACGACTTAGCTATCTCATATGGCTTGTCAGAATATACTGTAACTTCGTTAAATAATCCTTTTTTAAGTCTTACACACTGACCATCTTTAATGTCAATCGCTGGGTATAATCTCATTGTAATAATCTCCAATCCTAATATAGCATTTTGTCAGTAACCGCTTTAACATAGTAAAACAGCTACTGACATTATATAAATATGTAATTATAAACTGCCCTTAGTAGACAGTACTGATTTAATACGGGCATCCTTTGAGCATGCCTCATCCAATGCCTTTGCAAATGCCTTAAACATACCCTCAATTATGTGGTGGTCGTTTTCACCTGACATCTCTCTTATGTGAAGGTTCATTCCTGCACTGTAAGATATTGCATAGAAGAATTCCTTGACCATCTGTGTATCAAAGTATCCTACCATATCTGATGAAAATGTTGCATCAAACACAAGATAAGGACGTCCCGATAAGTCGATGGCACAAAGTATTAATGCTTCATCCATAGGAAGAATAATATCTCCATATCGTCTAATTGACTTCTTATCACCAAGAGCCTTCTTAATAGCCTCACCAAGCACAATACCGACATCTTCTACAGTATGGTGACAGTCAACTATAAGGTCGCCTGTAACATTTAACTTAAGGTCAAACATACCATGCTTCGCAAAGCTTTTAAGCATATGGTCAAAAAAGCCGATTCCTGTATCAATCTGTGCATCTCCTGAACCATCAATACGGATGAAAAGGTCAATATCAGTTTCACTTGTTTTTCTGTGAATACTTGCCTGTCTTGTTTCTGAATTAGACATATTTATAATCCCTGCTTTCTTATTATTTGTTTTCAAAACGAACCTTTATAGAGTTAGCGTGTGCAGTAAGGTGTTCTGCTGTTGCAAATGTTTCAATATCCTCATGGATAGCTTCAAGTGCATTTCTTGAGTATGAAATAATACTTGACTTCTTGATAAAGTCATCAACACTTAATGCTGAGAAGAACTTAGCTGTACCATTAGTTGGAAGAACGTGGTTAGGACCTGCAAAGTAATCTCCAAGAGGCTCTGAGCTGTATTCTCCAAGGAATATTGCACCTGCATTCTTTATCTTTGTCATAACATTGAATGGGTCCTTAGTTACTATCTCAAGGTGTTCAGATGCTATTTCATTGGCAACATCCACAGCCTCATCTATATTATCTACAAGAAGAATATATCCATAGTTATCAAGTGACTTAGATATAATCTCACTTCTTGATAATTCCTTTAAGAAACCGTCAACTTCATCAGACACCTTTTTTGCAAGTTCTTTGCTTGTTGTGATAAGAATAGCTGAAGCCATCTCATCATGTTCAGCCTGTGATAAAAGGTCAGCAGCAACATATCTTGGATTAGCTGTTTCATCTGCGATAACAAGAATTTCGCTAGGACCGGCTACAGAGTCGATGCTTACATAACCGAATACAGCCTTCTTTGCAAGTGCAACATAGATATTACCAGGACCGCAGATTTTATCTACCTTAGGAACCGATTCTGTTCCATATGCCATAGCAGCGATAGCCTGAGCACCGCCGACTTTATATATAACATCAACTCCTGCTTCATTAGCAGCAACAAGTGTTGTTGGATATACCTTTCCTTCATGGTCTGGAGGAGTACACATAATAATCTGTTCAACACCTGCAACCTTTGCTGGAAGAACATTCATAAGAACTGAAGAAGGATAAGCAGCCTTGCCGCCTGGAACATATACACCAACTCTTGAAAGTGCAGTTACCTTCTGTCCAAGTATAGTACCATCCGGCTTAGAATCAAACCAGCTATACTGCTTCTGCTTTTCGTGATATTCTTTAATATTCTTAAGAGCCTTTCTTATAACATCAACCAATGCCGGATCAACTAATGTGTAAGCCTCTTCTATTTCTTCCTTAGTTACAACTATATTGGAAGCATTGATATCAGCCTTATCAAAGTCCTTTGTATACTTAAATAATGCTTCATCCTTATTAGCTCTTACATTGGCAAGAATGTCACCGACAGCAGCCTCAAACTTTCCATAGCTGTTAGGACTTCTCTTTAAAAGATTTTCAAGTATATTATTTTTTGTTTCATCTGTTAATTTAACAATTCTCATATATTCTCCCATCCTGCGTTTTCCGCATATTTAATTACATTACTTTGACTCAAGATAATTCTTTATGTCGTTCACAAGCTTATTGATACGCTCATTTTCCATCTTCATACTTACCTGATTAACTACGATACGTGCTGATAATGGGCATACCTCCTCAAGAACTTCAAGTCCGTTCTCTCTTAATGTAGCACCAGTTTCAACTATATCAACAATAACCTCAGAAAGTCCGACTATAGGTGCAAGCTCAACAGAACCATTAAGCTTTATTATCTCAACTGTCTGGTGCTTCTTATTATAGAAGTAATCCTTGGCTATGTTTGGATACTTTGAAGCGACCCTTATAAGCTCGTGATGCTTAAGCTTCTCTTTAGCAGAAGCAGGACCACATACGCACATCTTACACTTGCCCATCTTTAAGTCATATACCTCATAAAGGGAACGGCCTTCTTCTAAGAGTGTGTCCTTACCTACAATACCCATATCAGCAGCACCATACTCTACATAAGTAGGTACATCTGAAGGCTTTGCAAGGAAAAAGCGAATTCCTAATTCTTCATTAGTGAATATAAGCTTTCTTGTTTTTTCATCCTTCATCTCATCACATTTGATGCCAATGTGTTCAAATATATCAAGAGCATTTTTAGCAAGTCTTCCTTTTGCTAACGCTATTGTAATATACCTCATATCAATCCTCATTTCTTCACATTTATATATAATGATGTTAAGCTGACTTTGACCCTTACACCATATTAATGAATTGTGCCAAGTGTGCAAAAACACAAACCATAATTATACTCTTAAATGTATACAATATCTGAAAGCTGTGAAGCTGCGGCATATTCCTCATACTGAGCTTCTGTCTTTGCTTCATTTTTTCTTATCATACAGACTTTATTGCCGTCTTTTCTTAATTCATCAGCCTGCTTTATAGCCTCTAAAAGCTTGTCAGGAGTATATACTATAAGTACGCCGCTGTAATCAACAGGAACTGTTATATTCTGTCTGTTGATAGCTGCCATAAGTCTGTCTACTATAAGTGAGAAACCAATAGAAGCCTTATCACAGCCGAACTGTCCAAGAAGCTTGTCGTAACGTCCGCCGCTTGCTATAGGTTCTCCTGTTCCAAATGTAAATGCATGGAATATAATTCCAGTATAGTATGTATGGTTACTGAGTTCGCCTAAGTCAAAAGATACATACTTGTCATAACCATTAACCTTTAATAATTCATATAAAGATAAAAGTCTGTCTACAGCACCTATACATTCTGGAATATTAGTAAGGCTCTTTGCCTTCTCAAGTACGTCTGCCTGACCGAAAAGCTGTGGAAGTTCTAATAATACCTTTGCAGTATTCTTATCAATATTCATTGAATTAAGAAGCTCCTCCACTCCGATATAGTTCTTTTCGTTGATAAGGTTAAGAAGCTCCTCATATGCATCACCAACAATACCGGCATCAGCCAACAGTCCGTTAAAGAAAGCAACATTGCCTATCTCAACTTGAAACTCAGTAAGTCCGGCACTCTTCATACAGTCAATTACCATACATATTATCTCATAATCTGCATCAATAGAGTCATCATCTATCAACTCAGCACCTATGACCGTATTCTCCTTTAACCTTCCCTGATAGTACTTGCTTACATTAATAAATGTGTTGCTTACATAACAGAGCTTTATAGGAAGAATATGGTCTTCAAAGTACTTGGCAGCAGCTCTTGCGATAGATGGTGTCATATCAGGTCTTAATACTAATGTGTTGCCATATCTGTCGAAAAGCTTAAACATTTCATTAGATGGAACACTACCTCTCTCCTTGCTGAATACATCAAAATATTCGATAGAAGGTGTCTGTATGTCGTTATAACCATATAACTTACATACATTATGAAGCCTGTTTTCGATTATCTTCTTCTCAACACACTCCGTGCTGTATATATCCCGTACACCTTCCGGTGTATGTAGTAAATCTTTTTTCATAACATTAATTCTCCATTCCTGTGTATACAAAGATAATCTATGCAACACATTTATTCACTTTAACATAGTAACGTGATAACAAGTTAAAGAGATTATACAAAATGATTGCTGTGATGTCAATCATTTTGTACATTTTGATATAAAATGATGTTGGGGTCACAAGGTCATTCACCCACCTATGAGCAAGTTCATGTGGGTTTAGACCTTTTGACCCTGGTATCATAAAATTATGATGGCAGTTCTCCATGAATTGCCTCTTTGTATATTATATAACGGTTGCCACCCTTATTTACTGCTATCTCTGAAGCCCTCATAAGCTTATTGGTAAGCAGCTTCCAGTCTGTGCCGTTATCAGGATATCTTGATATGCCTATAGAGAAACTCATATTAAATGAGTTGTCGTGGCTTCTGCACTCCCACGAAACACGGGAACGCATATATTCTATAAATGCCCTTAATTCCGGCTCATTATTGATATCCTTTATAACAATGATATATTGACCTTTTCTGTCAGTCTTTCCTATGACACCGCGATATTCAACTGCCTTTAAAAGCGTACTTTTTACAACCTCAAGAAGTTCTAATGTATTCTGTTTTTCATGCATATACTCATAGTCTGACAGATTATCAATAGTTATCTTAATAAATGATAAACGACAGTTTTTATTGTACTTTGCATTATTTAAGGCATATACCTCAAGGTCTTTGGTTTCAAGGATATTGGTATGATATTCAAAATCGTAGGTAGTTCTTGAGAATACGCTCTTTAAGCCCGTAAGCTTAAGTGTTCCGACAGAACGTACCGGATGCATCTGTGAATATATAGTTGAGCCACGCAGATGTGCACTAACAGTTTTTGACTTTGAAAGTTCAAAGTCACTATGTACGCACACATCAAAATCATAGTTATATGTAGACTTGCCTTTTTTAATATCATTTAGAAGATTATTATAATCTGAAAGACTTCCCTCAGGAATAAACTGCTTGCCTATAATACGCTCATACACTTCCATAATAGGAGCCGATATTACGACAATCGCATCATTATCAATATAATTATACACTGTAAATACATCTCTATCATATTCGTATACATAAAATAGTTCATCATCCATAGATATAACAGTTCTATACGCAGACAGATTATCATTCAGTATGTTGCACTGGTTTCTGAGTGCTATTACATCTGAAACACAAAGTTCAAGATATTCCATAGACTGTTCATCATACTGCGTGCTTAAAACACATTTTTTAATATCCGCAAGCACCCAGCGGTAAGAGTTATCTATCCTTTTCATACGAAGAACCATACTCTTACTCTGTCCTGCTCTCAGACTGTTGGCAACATTAATAAAATCTTCAATATCAACCTGATGTATAATTTCAGCTATTGTAAACTTGGTTGATGTGCCAACAAACTTATACATGCGTTCATTTGCTGTAATTATTGAAAAATCACTGTCGATAACCGCATATCCGTTAACAAGTTCATAATCATCGATATAATTAAGCCCCATAATAGTTACTCTCCCGTTCGTTCATTAATATCTTTCTGAATCATCTCCAGATAATGTACCATAATACCTTTTCCTGGATTAATTCTGTAACTTTTATCAACCTCCGCATAAGTGAAGCTTTTGCGGCCGCCATTTTCAGCCCTTTCCCAAAATCTAATTATATCAGAAAATGGCAGATAATAGAACTCATCTCTTGACGAAAAATATAATATTATAAATGAAATTCCGTCCTGAACCTCAAATTCTTTCATAAACTCTATCTGATGCTTATGAATATTATGTATTGAAAATGTATCTACAGCACATTCCTTTGCATCAAAACATACCGGAATTCCCTGAATGACACCTATATAATCGACAGTACTCTTCTGTTCAAAGTATGCAAGTGTAATCTGTTTTGTTTCTTTGTCCATCCTGATAGGTGTAATCGGGGTTGGTATTTTCTGTATAAGACCTAAGTGGTTCTGCAGATACTTTTCATTAGTCATATTAATGTAGTCTTCTAGTGCAGAACCTCTAAGGCCTCTGGAATTCCAGGTTCCCATATATCTTCTCCTTTTAATACATTTACGAATAACTCAGGTATATCCGTATGGACGTGAATATCCATATCCGGTATATCTAATTCGTAAGAATGAAGCATCTGGCTGCTGCATCTATATCTGTCTTTCATATATCTGTTAAATGCTGCATCGCCGTACTTATAATCTCCAGCCAGCGGATGTGAAAGGCTTGCAAGATGTGCCCTTATCTGGTGGCTTCGTCCTGTTATAAGATGAATTTTTAAAAGTGTCAGCTCTCCATTGGATACAAGCGGCATATATTCTGTTTCTATAGGAAGATACTCGTCCTCCCTTGACTTGTTATTCTTTGAAGCAGCCATTGTGCCAGTCTTAGCCGCTGGCAGCTTATCATATATCGTCACCTTATTGCTTTTATGGTCTTTCTTTAAATATCCTTTAACAAGCTGTCTTTTTCTTACTTCACCCGCCACAATACATATATAATACTTATTAAGTGTTCTTTCCTTAAAATGTGTTGAAAGCTCCTGAAGTCCCTTCATAGTCTTCCCAGCCGCTACTATTCCGCTTGTATTCCTGTCAAGCCTGTTGCATATTCCTGGATGGAATATATGCAGGTCATCATAGCTTATAGAACCATTGTGAAGCATATATGCAGTAAGGTATTCTATTAGTGATACATCCGCTGGAACAGACTTCTGTGAAAGCATACCGGAGGGCTTGTTAATAAGAAGCACATCCTCATTCTCATATACAATATCCAAAGGCTTATATATGGCTTCATAGTCATATGAAGCATTTTTATTGTCTTTAGTATTCTTTATATGCTGTCCATTATTATCACTTGCTGCATTAATTTCATCCCTGTTAAGGCTGTCTTTGCTGGCATTGGCAGCAGATGTGCCGTTGCTCTCACTACCTGCCTTATACTTTCCCTCCGTAAACTTTTCAAGTGTTTCATCGGCAAAAAATATCTTTACAGAGTCCCCCATAACAAGCTTTTCGCTGCCGTCTGCTTTCTTATTGTTAAGAGTTATATTCTTTTTTCTAAGCATTTTATATATAAAGCTCTTGCTTGCGGCAGATAAATATTTTGATAAATATTTATCAAGCCGCTGGTTATCTCCAAGCTTATCTATTACTAATTCTTTCATTATTTACCACCATATCATAATCAGAGGCACATATTAAGAGTGCCATTTTTTATATAACCCATCCTGTCAGTCTTATTCTCATCTTCTGACTCAAAGTTTGCTGCTAGATTAGCTGCTCTTTTTATAAATGTATCAACATCTGTATACAGTGTTACATTCGCATTAAGCTTATCGTTTTTTAAGAACTCTTTAAGGCTCTTTTCAAAAAGAGCTTTATCAGGGTTTTTATCAAGACTTAATGCCGCTATTGTATTATCGGTAACAGCCATCGCACATATACCTAACGGCTTTTTAGAATTGCTTACCACAACGTCATATATAGAAGTTATATCGCCCTTACATCCCTCAAGCCTGTCGTATACATCTTTAGGACACACTTTATGTGGAATGAGAATAAAATAAGCAACTGCCAGTTTTGCCCAAGGAAGAACAAGTACTGTGGCAACAAGTGTCATATAGTTATTGCGGGACTTGAATATCAGAAGTCCTGTTGCAAATATTGCGATTATGACAAGCAGTGCTATAGCCGTAATAATAGCATTAAGCTTTTTCTTATAATTAAGATAACCAAATTCACCTTTGTTTTTCTTATTCATATATTATACCTCATTTCTGCGAACGTTTTTTGTGCATAACGAGTTTGTGTCAAGTGTGTGCAGACACAAATCCCGTTTACCTCTTATTACGTTATTCTCAGCATTATCTGTGCTTTCTGCCTGAACTTCTGGCAATGTTTCTTTCGTTCTTATGTTCATTCTTACGAACAGCTTTATCGGTATTTCGTACATTTTTAATTCTATCTTTACTATTACTCTTGCTGCTGTTCTTCTTATTATTGGCTTTACCTGTGTTCTTATTATTGGCATTATCAGAGCCTGTACGCTTCTGGCCTGTATGGTTGTGGACATTCATCTTACGTGGAGGTATAAGGCACTTAGGGCCAAAGCCTATAAGGTCAGCACGTCCATTTTTAATAAGTGCTTCTTTTACAAGTTCATAGTTCTCAGGATTGCGGTACTGTATGAGTGCTCTCTGCATAGCCTTCTCGTGATGACTTACAGGTGTATACACCTTTTCCATAGTGGCAGGGTCAAGTCCTGTATAATACATACACGTAGAAAGTGTTGAAGGTGTCGGATAAAAGTCCTGAACCTGCTCAGGCATATAACCGAGGTCCCTTATGTATTCTGCAAGTGCAATAGCATCCTTCATAGTAGAACCTGGATGGCTGGACATAAGATAAGGTACAACAAACTGCTCTTTTCCAGTCTTTTTATTGATACGCTGATACCTTTCGATAAAGCTTTCATAGACGTCATTGGATGGTTTACCCATCTTTTTAAGTACATTATCTGATATATGCTCAGGTGCAACACGGAGCTGTCCGCTTATGTGGTACTTACAGAGTTCACTTATAAATGTATCATCAGGGTCACACATACAATAATCAAATCTTATGCCTGAACGGATAAACACCTTTTTCACGCCTGGGAGTGAACGAAGCTCACGAAGCAGCTTAATATAGTCAGAATGGTCAACCTTAAGGTTAGGACATGGCTTAGGGAAAAGGCACTGTCTGTTCATACACACACCCTTTGTAAGCTGCTTGTCGCAGGAAGTGTGCCTGAAGTTGGCTGTAGGACCTCCCACATCATGTATATAACCTTTAAAGTCCGGCTCTTTAGTCATCTCTACAGCCTCATCTATAATAGACTTATGGCTTCTTACCTGAATTATTCTTCCCTGATGGAAAGTAAGTGCGCAGAAAGAACATCCACCAAAACACCCACGGTTACTTGTTATTGAGAACTTAATCTCTGAAAGTGCTGGTATTCCACCATCTTTTTCATACATTGGATGATAATTACGCATATATGGAAGTGCATATACATCATCCATTTCTATCTGTGTAAGAGGAAGTGATGGCGGATTTTGTACTACATACATTTTCTCCTTGACCTTTTCAACAAGAACTTTGGCAGTGAAAGGGTCTGTATTTTTATACTGCGTGTAGAAACTTTTAGCATAAGCCTCTTTACTGTTACATATTTCATCATACGAAGGAAGCTCTATATAATTCTCAAGACCGTCAAGCGACTTTGCCTTGTATACAGTTCCCTTTATAAATGTTATATCACTTACATCTATTCCAGCATTGAGTGCATCTGCTATCTCAACTATCGAATGTTCACCCATACCGTAGGATATTATATCTGCTCCTGAGTCTATAAGAATAGAACGTTTAACCTTATCAGACCAGTAGTCGTAGTGCGCCATTCTTCTTAGAGAAGCCTCTATTCCACCTATGATAATCGGGGTTTTCTTATACACCTGCTTTATAAGATTGCAGTATACAATAGTCGCATAATCGGGTCTTTTGCCCATAACCCCTCCAGGTGAAAATGCATCCATATGTCTGCGCTTTTTATTGACAGTATAGTGGTTTACCATAGAGTCCATATTACCAGCCGCCACAAGAAAGCCAAGACGTGGCTCTCCAAGTATGGTTATGGAATTCTTATCTTTCCAGTCCGGCTGTGCTATTATGCCGACCTTATATCCAAATGCCTCAAGTATTCTTGTTATTATGGCATGTCCAAAAGATGGATGGTCAACATAAGCATCACCGCTTATATATACAAAGTCACACTGTTCCCAGCCTCTCTTTTCCATATCAGCCCTGGAAACAGGAAGAAAATCTTTAGTCATAAGTTACCTTTCTGACTTTATTAAAAGTCCTTTAATATAGCTATTTCATCATCAGTCAGCACTCTGTAAGAGCCTGTAGCGAGCTTCCTATCAAGTGTAATGCCACCCATAGACAGGCGTTTAAGAAACAGCACTTCTGAGCCTATCGCTGTAAACATACGCTTAATCTGGTGATACTTGCCCTCTCTTATAGTAATATTAATATGAGTACTGTCTGAATTATCATCATAAGAAATTATCTTAAGTTCTGCCGGCATAGCTGTGAATTCGCTGTCAACATAAAGTCCATTTGCGAATTCTTCTACGTATTTATCAGCTATTTTCCCTTTTACAATGGCTTCATACACCTTATCAACATGGTGCTTTGGTGATAAAAGCCTGTGTGCAAGCTCTCCGTCATTGGTTATTATAAGAAGTCCTTCTGTATCCTTATCAAGTCTTCCAACAGGAAAAAGGTCTTTTCTTTTCCTGTCGGCAATAATATCAATAACCGTTTTATCATTTAAATCACTTGTTGCCGACACAACTCCCTGTGGTTTATTTAACATGTAGTATTCATAGTCAGAATATCCGACCTGCCTGCCATCAACACATACAATATCATTGTCTGTATTAACCTTTAATTCCGGACGTACAACAATAGTTCCATTAACAGATACTTTCTTTTTTCTTATCATATCCTTTACGGTACTTCTTGTACCCTCCTGCATATCACACAGGTACTTATCAAGTCTTAACTGCATATTATATTCTCCATTATTACATCCATCTCCAGCCTGCAAGATACTTGTTCTTAAGCTGTGAGCCGTTAGACTTTCCCCAGCCAAGAGGGAAACCGTCAACACAAAGAAGTGCCCAGCCCTTGCTGTCCGGATAATCGTCAACATCAATAGTTTCACCCTTAAGGTAACGTATAACTCTGTCATCCTCAAGCTTTAAATCTATACAGTTATTGTACTGTTCTTTCTTAAGAGCCATGGCAAGTGCCTGACTTGGTTCAAAACGATTTTTTTTAAGCTCGCCAAGCAACAGTCCGTTGCGGATTATACGAAGTCCCTTTTCGTCTATCATATGCTTTGATATGGCGTATACACGGGAGTCCCTTATATTGATATAATCAGTATCTATATCCATGCTTACATTTTTAAGGAAGTCCTTAAGCTCATCCGGAAGCTTCTGTTTTAATGGTGTATGAACATAATGTGCATGCATTACATCATCCGGATTATCCTTTTTTAAAAGTGCTACAAAATGTCCCTCTCCCTGCATCTTATGTGGGAATATGCGGACACATTTATCCAGATTATCCTTGGCATCCTCATCTGTTTCAACAAATCCCTTTGAAAATCCTTCATATGGAACAATATCAACAAGGTGCATATCAGGACGATTATCAAGAAGATGTCTTATGCTTTCCTCATCCTCAAGCTTTGAAAATGTACATGTTGAATAAAGCATCATTCCACCAGGACGCAGCATATCAGCGCCGTGAAGTATAATACTCTTCTGGATGGCTGAGTACACCGGTGGGCCACTCTGTTCCCATGCACGTATAAGCTTATTGTCCTTTCTGAACATACCCTCTCCTGAACATGGAGCATCTATAAGCACTTTATCAAAAAATGCGTTGAACTTATCTGATATTCTGGCAGGGTCTTCATTAAGAACGCAGAGATTAGCAACTCCCGACACCTCAACATTTTTAAGAAGTGCCTTGGTACGTGAATTACTTATATCATTAGTTATAAGAAGTCCTTCTCCTGCAAGCTTTGATGCAAGCTCAGTCGACTTGCCGCCGGGTGCTGCACACATATCAAACACTATATCTCCCGGTTCTACAGGAAGCACATTAGCCGGTGTCATGGCACTTGGTTCCTGTATATAATACAGACCTGCGTAGTAATATGGATGCTTTGCAGGCTTGTCGTCTTCCTCATAATAGAAGCCATTTTTAATCCATGGTATAGGTTTTAACTTAAAAGGACTTATTTTAATAAAATCTTCTGTCGATATTTTAAGGTTATTGACACGAAGACCGTATAATCTCTTATCATTGAAGCTTTCAAGATATGCATCATAGTCATCACCAAGCATATCCTTCATTGTCTTAAGATAACTTTCTGGTAAGTTCATGTATTCCTCATTTCCGCACTATATACTCTGTGCCTTGTAATTTTCTGCAATCATATCAAGCTGTCGTGAAAAACGCTGAAGCTTCGCGACATCCTCTGTTTCATATATCTCATAAAATTCATCCTGAATTTTAATAATTTCCTGCTTATTGGCAACCTTATAAAGGCTCTGTATATTATTAAGTATATCTGATACTATATTCGCCTTCGTTGATACAAAGTTCTGGGCATCTATGATTTCCTCGTGTATGCTCATCATTTCATTATCAAGCGTATATATGGCATCGGCAGCCGATGTAAGCCTTTCACGCACATGTGATGGTATATTGCCATTGTACTTATACTGGAGTGAGTGTTCGATTATCGCCCAGAAGTTCATACCCAGTGTTCTTATCTGTATCTCAACAGGAATTACCTTTGTACCTTTGACTGTTTCCACCTTATATCTTACGATTATGTGATAGCTTCTGTAGCCGCTTGGCTTGATATTTTTGACATAATCCTTTTCGTTTATGACCTCCATATCACTTCTTGCCCTTATTAAGTCAGCGACATTATATATATCATCTGTAAACTGGCATATAAGTCTTATACCTGCTATATCAAGTATCTTTCCCTCTATCTGGTCTATACCTATCCCCTGCTTCTGCGCCTTGCCAAGAATACTTGATATTGACTTGACTCTTCCAAGCACCTGTTCTATGGGAGAATATATACCAGCCTGACGGTATTCCTTCACCATATGATTAAACTTGACCTGAAGCTCCTCGACTGCAAGTTCATATGGATTTAATATTTCCTTCCACATCTGTATTTCCATATATATAACCTCAATTTCTTATATTGTAATATCAGGACAAATGTATCCTCCTGACCTTATATTCACGAACCGCTTTGCTAACAGCCTGACAAATTCCTAAACTACTGTATGCAATAAAAGCTCATACATAATTAATTATAGCATGAAGCGGCATTAATAGCTATAAATCAGAGTATTATTTTCGTTTATTTTAAGGATATTATAGGGATTAAGCGCTATTTCTTCATAGTCTGCAGCTATATCAGGGTCAGGCGTTATATATATTCCAAAATGAAGATGTACCGGAAACTTGTTCTTTGTACCCTCAACCTTACTATATCCCGTACTTCCCATATAACCGATTATATCTCCTGCCCTGATAACATCGCCCTCTTTGTATTCTTTGGCATATGAGTCAAGATGGGCATAGTAATAATATATTCCCGATGGTGAGGTAATACCTATACGCCAGCCTCCAAGCTCTAACCATCCGATATTGCTTACATAGCCATCACTCACGGACACGACAGGATATATGCCATCTTTATTAATATCGCCCATTACATCTGTTCCCTCATGTGTTCTGTTTCCATTATAGGTTCTTTCATAATTCCACGAATTAACATAGTTCACCCACTCTTTTCTTTTATTAGAACGCGGAACTGGAAAATACTTTATATCCGCAAGTAGTCCATTGTATGTATTTTTTTCAAGATTAAATAATTGTGGCTGTTTCTTTTTAAGATAGTTTCTTATCCTTACGAATGACGACTTATTTATGCTGCTAATATTAGCTGACGATATATCACCGTCAAACATACATTCACACACTATCATAAGTTCCCCTTTATCTGCGCCAATCGATTCTGCGTAAGTCGAGATTTCTTCAGTGGTACACGTTATATTTAATTGTTTGAAACGGTTGCTAGTGATGTTGAGGGTGAATAATTGGTTGGCTTCTGACATATGTCGTACTTCGTTGGATAACATAACAGCTGTTATGCACAATATAAGAACGGTAAAACATTTTTTAATATACGCATTAATCATTTTTTATACAATCTTGTATATATTTAATTAAAGATATGAGAAAGCTTTCTATAAAATGTATGACCAGCATAACTATGATGAAATTAAAGAAGAAAAATATATTTATAATATTAATGTCCGTCTTTATCCTTATGACGGCAACTCCTGATATTCTTGTTCCAGCAGCCAGCGCAGGTATTAGATTATGGGGACTTAAGGTTGTACCCGGACTTATTATGGGATTGATATTTGTGGGGTGTCTTGATTATTATATGCCGCAGTCTTCTGCCTATGGAACATTCCTTGTTATATTGTGCAGTCTTTTATGCGGCTTTCCGACAGGAGCTTTAAACTGTATACAATATAGCAGACGACATAATAACAACAGCTTTATAGCTGACATAATGCCCTACTGTAATACATCAAGCCCTGGATTTACTATTAACTACATATATTATGGTCTGCTTTCAGACTACATTAATATTAGAGCATTTCTTATATGCACGTATATGCCCGTCATTCTGCTCATATTATGTGAATGGTTTAAAAAACGTATAAATACAAGCAGGGATATAAAACATATAAATATGAGTAAGAATAAACAACATCTGACTATACCCCAAAATAATAAAAAAAACACCGACTATCAAAAGCAAAGCCACACCACCCCCACCAATATGAATTTTTCCGACATATTAAACAATTCTATCGGTAAAACCGCCTGTTCTATCTTAAAACTCGGCGGTTATATCATCATATTTTCATGCATAAGCGCATATATCGAGTGTTTTGCATATAACAGTCCAACGGCAGGTGTACTGCTGTGCGGCGTTCTTGAGATAACTAATGGAATGTATATGGCGGCAGGTCTTCAACTGTCTTCATATATAAAGGTAATTATTATCCTTCTTATAAATGCATTTGGAGGCATATCAACGCTTATGCAGACCTGCGGCATAATAAAAGATAATCTTGGATACAGTATAGATACACGGCAGTATATTAAAAGCAAACTGAAGCTCGTACTATGTACACTGCTGGTTACTTACATTACCAGAAAATGTGGTCTTATATAAAATGAATTTTAATTCCTTAAAATGTATTAATCCAGCTAATAAAAGCTATAACTTATAAAATATAAAAAGTGACCGTTGCATAAAGCCCTATGTCAGCCTTTTACAACAGCCATTTTATAATCATTTATCAGCATATGATTATTGCACAATTAAAAACAATAATCATATGCTTATCAAAACTTCTCAATCCATTATCCTGACTGAACAAACACACCTAATTAATATACTATTCAAGAATGTCTGTAGCCTCTTCCTCTGTCACATCCTCTAAAACAGGGGCTTCCTCACTTGTTTCAGGCTCATCTGTCTTCTCCTCAGGAGTACTTTCCTCCTCTTCAACAGGTGTCTTTAACTCATTACGGTTGTTATTGACAATAGATAACATATTATTAAGACCTGCTAAAAGTGAATCGTACTTCTCACGGTTATCACGTATAGACCTCTCAATAATATACTGTAACTTTTCTAACATATCATCTGTGTAATCCATAGCGCCCTGACGGATGCTGTTAGCATCCTCTGTCGCACTGTCAAGAATCTGCTGTGCCTGTGCCGTTGCCTGCTCTATAAGTGCATTGGCCTGTGCATAGGCTCTCTGCATGATCTCATGTTCATTAATAAGCTCTTCTGTACGAATCTGGGCAGCATTAACTATAGTTTCCGCCTGCTCTTTGGCATCGGCGATAATAGCATCCTTATTGTTAAGAATTTTCTGGTACTTCTTAACCTCCTCAGGAGTCTTTAATCTTAATTCATTGAGCATGTCTTCTAACTGCTCTTTATTAACTATAATCTTAGTGTTCGATAAAGGCTGGAACTTACAATTATCAATATAACTTTCTATATCACTTATCATCTGCTCTATTCTGCTCATTGTTATTCTCTCCCTTTTTCATTCGGTTTATCATTATAGCTCATACTGTAACGTTCTCTTACCGCGTCAATAATACAGGCAGGAACAAACTTGCTGATATCCCCACCATACATAGCCATCTCCTTTACAATGCTTGAACTAAGATATGCATACTTAAGGCTTGTATTAAGGAAAATAGTATCAATATCAGGTGCTGCCACTCTGTTTGTCTGTGACATCGCAAGTTCGTATTCAAAGTCTGTCACGGCACGAAGCCCCCTTATGATTGCCTGAACATTATGTTCTCTTGCAAAGTCAACAAGAAGTCCGCTAAAGCTCAATATCTCTACATTTGGTATATCCTTTGTAACTTCTTTCAACATATTAACACGTTCATCTACTGAAAACAAGGGTGTTTTGGTACTGTTATTAAGGACTCCGACTATCAGGTGGTCAACAAGTGCTGCTGACCTTTTTATAATATCAAGATGTCCAAGTGTCACTGGATCAAAGCTTCCCGGATATATTGCTTTCTTCATTATTCAGCACTTCCCTTCAGGCGTAAAAATAAATGTTTATTAGTCTTATACTTCTTAACCCTCACTATATCAAAACCACACTCATCAGCGTACTCAAGGTCACTATCAAGCTTTTCCTCTACAATAACAGTCGTGTATTCATCTATAATATCTGAGTGCTGTAATGCTGTGAGTACATCTTTCTCATAATCGTGTGAATATGGTGGGTCCATATATACAATAGAAAATACATCTTTTCCCTTAAGCCTGTTAATAGCTGAAAGTACATCCATCTCCATAACATCAGCCTTATCATCAAGCTTTGTAAACTTAAGATTATCCCTTATACACTGTGCCGCAGCCTTTGAATTCTCAACAAGTACTGCTTTGGCTGCACCACGGCTTAATGCCTCTATTCCTATCGCACCGCTTCCAGAATAAAGATCTAAAAAGTGGCATCCAGGTATTTCAGACTGGAGAATATTAAATAATGTTTCCTTTATTCTGTCCTGGGTTGGCCTTGTATCTGTTCCTTCTATTGTCTTTAATGGAAGGCTTCTGGCCGTTCCTGCTATAACTCGCATAGATAAAACCTCACAATCTTTTTAATTAATCAAAAAAGTTCTTAAGCTCCGCCCTCGAATTAATCTGGAGCTTGTTAAATATCATTTTCATATTGGACTTTACCGTACTTTCAGCGATGAAAAGCTGTTCTGCAATCTCTTTATTAGTAAGTCTTTTAGCTGCAAGCTTTGCAACATCCGCCTCCCTTACTGTCAGTCCATAATCAGCAAGCAGTCTTCCTGCCTTATTAATAGCTTTCACGCCTTTTTCATAAGGCTTTGCAAGCTTCTGTACACTCTTTACAAATATAGATATATCCTTCGTTGTACCGACCTCTAAAAGAAGATCCCCGATATATGAATAGTTATGTACAAAAGGCATATACATCCTGTCCGGTACGGCCAGATTAAGTGCTTCAAGCATGAACTTGTGAGCCTTTTCCTTTTCACCTGTCTCATTGTTGGCTATCGAAAGATATATGTATGTATATATATTGGCTGTGACATATGAATATATATGATTAAGTCCAAGAAACTGTCCGCTTATTCCAAGAAACTTATGATAATCCCCCGTAAGTATAAGATACTTTCCAAGTATTATATTGGCAAAGCCAAGCGAATGAAAGTTCATTGAAAGCTCAAGTCTTCTGTAATCCTTCATCCACTCTGACATATTATCAGGACTTGAAAGGTTGGAATATATGTAAGACTTACATATATCAACCATCTTTAACATATGCTGTGGAACATAGCTGTCCTTCTCAACAATATGTGTCATATTATCCATATGCTGCTTAAACTCATCATTAGCACCTTTATATATGGCTATAAGTGTCATAATAAATGTAGCAGATATGTATATACTGAACTGGTTACGCCCGTCAGCCATATATAAAGCCTTGTGGCACAGTATCTCTGCACTGTCTATATCACCACGGTTATAAAGTACTTCTGCTTTCATAAGCGCTTCAAAGCCCTTGCCGTGGCCGTTAGTTATCCTGTAATAATTAGATGCACATTCTTCAAGTGCAAGCTTTTCATAATCAAGCTCACCCGCAGCAGAATGATATATACTAAGCACCGATGGACATTCAAATGTAAACGGAAACTGTCCTGCTATCTGTTCAAGAGGCTTCTGCGTAATACCTGCCACCTGCTCAAACTTTTCATTCATTTTTTTGAAATCGTTATATTCAAGAAATGCACTTATATATGTAAGTGCTGCATTATAATCTATTATCTGCTCATTTGTAAGAAGCTTATCATTACTTATATCTTCCCTAATGTCTGATAAAAGCTTGGTTAAAGTATGTCTTTCATTAAATAAAAACATAATAAAGCTTATTACAACAGCGAATTCATAATGTCCGTTTTTTTCGACACTCCAGTAGTGATTAGCTATATCAAAAAATGTATCTTTGTTGGACTTGATAACGTATGCATACAGTTTTCCAAGCGAAATATCGCTGTCATATATTTCCTGATAATGCCCTACTCTTGCATACAGCTCTATAGCTTCATAGAAACTGCCTGATGCCATATATGTATGTGCCGCATTAAGCGTTATATTATATATAACCTCACTTGTTTCATTGGCAAGAATATCAGATATAAAATGTCTGAATACCGGATTAAATGTATACGTATGTTCTGACTCATTATACTTAACAAACCCTATTCCCATAAGAATATCGTAACATTCGCTCTCACGCCTGCCAGTCTGTGCCACACACTGTGTAAGCGTAAAACCTCCAAGAACAGACAGCTTAAGCAGAAATTCTTTTATATCTTCAGGACAGTCAAGCCACATATTCGTATATATGAATGAATCCAGTATATCCATAATATGCTTATCTGACATATTATGATTACAGACATATACTTCAACAGCATAAGGCCAACCATAAGTTTTATCATATATATCCTGCGCTTCCTCATGTGTGATAACAAGCCCATTTACACGATAAAAATCTTTAATATCCTCAACATCAAAAGAAAGCATATCTGTTCCAACGAACCCTGCCTCATTCTTAAGTATAAGGTTAATCATTCTATGGTTAATTACAGACTTTACAACAAATACAAAGCTTATGCCAAGCTGGTTCTTTATACAGTTTACCGCAAAAAGCCAGCTTAACATATCGTCTGGTATTTTGTCAAAATTGTCTATAACTATAATATATTCTGACTCCTTAGACGGAAACATATCAAGAATATAAGTGATTTTTCTTATGTCTTCATCCGTATAAGGAAATCCTGCCATTAAAAGCTCGTGCGCATAAGTCGCATTAATAACTTTTAACGAAGTACATAATCTCTGCCAGAATATATCAGGTGTCGTATCGGCATCTATCCACAGCACACTACGTCTTGAATAATTCTTATAAAATGTCGAACATACAAGAGTTTTTCCATATCCTGTAGGAGCACATATGTAGTTATATCTTTTATACTCAAGTTCACCTAAGCCCTCTTTCAGCTTCTTAGAAATATAGGCCCTGTTAATGTGCTTTAAATGTGCCATATTCTCTCCATTTCTGCTGACTGCTATTAGTTCCAGTCAACATTACCTGCCTCAATCTTCTTATCTCTTAACATAAGATCCTTAACGCCCTCAGCAGGTGCTTTTCCTTCGAATAACACGAGATTAACCTGTTCAACTATAGGCATCTCAACATTGTACTTTTTAGCAAGCTCAAGTGCAGCCTTTGCAGCATATACACCTTCAACAACCATCTGTACCTCATCCATGGCCTCTTTCATAGAATGACCCTTACCTATGAGTATACCTGCTCTTCTATTACGGCTGTGCATACTTGCACATGTAACTATAAGGTCACCTATTCCTGAAAGTCCTGCAAATGTCTTTATATCTGCACCCATAGCACAGCCAAGTCTTGATATTTCTGCAATACCTCTTGTTATAAGTGCAGCCTTTGTGTTATCGCCATATCCTAACCCGTCAGCAACACCTGCTGCAAGTGCAATAACATTTTTAAGAGCACCACCGATACATATTCCAAGAACATCCGGACTTATGTATACACGGAATACATTACTCATAAATATATTCTGCAGATACTCAGCATCCGACTTCTTAGCTGTACCGATAACACAGGTTGTAGGAATACCACGGCCTACCTCTTCTGCGTGGCTTGGACCTGAAAGAACAGCCATTGTTGCCTGTGGAACTTCATCCTTAGTTACTTCACATAATGTCTTAAGAGTATGTTCTTCTATACCCTTTCCAACATTTACTATATACTGTCCCTCCTTTACAAAAGGAGCTATAATCTTGGCAGTTGACCTTGTATAAGGTGATGCAACAGCAAGAACTAATACATCACTGTTTTTTACAACATATTCTGTGTCAGCATTAAACTTAATGTGTTCAGGGAATATTACACCTGGAAGACACCTTTTATTCTCGCGTGTTTCATCAAGCTCCTTAATCTCATCCGGAAATACTGACCATACCGTAACATCATGTCCATTATTGTTAAGCAGCATAGCAAGACCTAAGCCCCAGCTACCTGCTCCAAGTATACCTATATTTGCCATTTAATCCTCATTTCTGGCAATATATTATTGCCTATTAATTAACCGATTTCTTTTCACCTATCTTACGCTCTGTACCGTTAAGCAGTCTTTTAATGTTAGCGTGGTGTCTTGCAACGCCAAGTGCAACGAATAAAAAGACTACAATAGCTGCTTCAGGAAATTCTCCCTGATTAAGCGGAAGCCATCCAATTAATCCCCATATAACGAACTCTATAAAAAATCCAATTATACCGATTATAGAACCGAGTGATACATATCTTGAGAGCTTTGTAACTATACCGAAAGTAAGTATACCCAATATAGTAAACATAAAGCAGTACTTAGGAAATAATATCAGGCTTATAACCATTCCCGAAGTTGCAGCTATACCCTTTCCACCCTTAAAACCAAGATAGAATGGGAAATTATGTCCAAGCACAACTCCGAAACCACCATAAAGAATAAGTAACATTTCTGAAACGCCGCTGTTATTGCCATATATGAAATGTATGATAATAGCAACAAAGCATGACTTGAAAGCATCCATAAAGTATGTGAGCATGCCAGCTTTCTTACCAAGTGTACGCATAGTGTTAGTTGTTCCTGCGTTACCACTTCCATAGTCTCTTATATCTATATGATTAAACTTGCCTATCCAGAAACCTGTCTGGATAATAGCACCAACAAAATATCCTAATATAAGACATATACTTCTGTTAAGCATTACTCTTTCTCCTTACGTTCCCTGTTAATAAATCTTATTGAAGTACCTCTGAACCCGAATGATTCACGGATTCTGTTCTCTATATATCTTGTATATGAGAAATGAGTCAGTTCTTTGTCATTTACAAACATAACGAATGTAGGTGGCTTTACCGATACCTGAGTCATATAGTATATTCTTAATCTCTTACCCTTATCAGATGGTGGCTGCTTCATGGCAACTGCTTCTGTAAGGATTTCATTTAACACACCAGTTGGTATACGCATAGTCTGGCTGTCGATAATAGTATCTATAAGCTCGTATATCTTTCCTATTCTCTGTCCTGTAAGTGCAGATATAAATATTATCTCTGCATAAGACATAAATGCTAAAGTATCCTTTATCTTGCTTGTGAATTCATATATAGTCTTATCGTTCTTTTCTATGGCATCCCACTTATTAACGGCAATAATTATACCCTTGCCTCTCTCGTGTGCTATACCTGCAATCTTGGCATCCTGCTCTGTAACGCCTTCTGTGGCATCTATTACAAGAATGGCAATATCACATCGCTCAACTGCCGCAACAGTTCTTATGATACTGTATCTTTCAAGTTCTTCCTTAATCTTGCTCTTACGTCTAAGACCGGCAGTATCTATAAAGACATACTCTTTCTTATTATAAGTTATCGTTGTATCTATGGCATCTCTTGTTGTTCCTGCTATGTCAGATACAATAACTCTGTTCTTGCCCATAAGCTTGTTGATAATAGAAGACTTACCAACGTTAGGCTTACCTATTATGGCAACCTTTGGACGCTCATCCTCCTCTTCCTCTGCTGAGTCTTCCGGAAAATGGCTTATAACCGCATCAAGCATATCACCAAGTCCAAGCTTGGATGCTGCTGATATTGGATGTGGATCGCCTATTCCAAGATTATAGAACTCATATACATCCGGCATAAGCTTGTCAAAATTATCAACCTTATTAACTGCAAGAATAACAGGCTTTCTTGAACGTCTTAACATATCTGCAACCTTTGCATCTGAATCAACAAGTCCCTGCTTTACATCTGTAAGGAATATGATAACATCTGCAGTTTCAATAGCTATTTCTGCCTGCTCTCTCATCTGTGCAAGTATAATATCGCTTGTGTCAGGCTCAATACCACCTGTGTCAATAAGTGTAAATGACTTATCCAGCCATGTAACATCTGCATATATTCTATCTCTTGTGACACCCGGAGTGTCCTTAACAATAGATATCTGCTGCCCTGCAAGGTCGTTAAAAAGTGTTGACTTACCAACATTAGGACGACCAACTACAGCAACTATTGGTTTACTCATATATTCGCCTCCATATAAAAAATCCCAATTTATGAAAAATTAACATACATAATCTAAAATATAATAACAGTTTAATTGCTTTTTGTAAAGCGCTATGCTATCATACGAAATATTGAAAATGCATGTTTTTTACAAATGCATTGACAGAAATAATTTTAACACTTTATGGGAGGTTTTTCGTGTTTAATAATCGATTCACTAAAAGAATTGCGGCCGCTGTTATGTCAATGATTATGGTTTTAATGACATTTACATATGCATACGCAGCAGGCGATACTAATGACTTTAAGTTTTCTGATATAGACCTGTCTATAAAAGTACCTAAAGAACTTATATGTTTTACAAGAACAACAACCAACAACAACTCTTACCTTGAAAAGTTAGGTGTGGATGAAGCTTCTGTTCTTACCAACAATATGATTGCCAATAAGATATATCTTGAGGCAGTTCCAGAAGATGTAAGCTATGAGATAGTTGTATACGGCAACACAGCATCCAAAGGACTTAGTAATCTCAATGAATTATCTGAGGATGACCTGAATTTATTATATAATGAATATGTAACCTCACAGTCAGCCATTGATAACGATAATATAAAGGAAGAACTTGAATCAAGCGAACTTATAAGAATTAACGACATTCCTTACTTTGTGACTAATATCCACTCTGTATCCAATGATGTAACCGTCTACAGCCAGAAGTATTATACAGTTGTGAGAGATTATATCTACACATACTCTGTCCAGTCAAAGACTAACCGCGTATCAGATGATATGACAGCCAATGCAAAGAGTATTATAAGCTCTGCTGAATATACTAAGGTAAGAAAGTCTATATTAGAAAATACTATTGTATCCGAAACTTTATCCAATATAATAACAGTTGGATTACCTATTCTTATTCTTGCAGCTATTCTTTTCATAATTCTAAAGATTGGACCTAAGGGCAGGGCAAAACGTCTTAATGAAGAGGCAAGACTTAAGGCGGAATATGAAAAGACACATGGTAGTGGAGATAATAAATAAATTAATAAACAAATATTAGAAAATCACAAAGATAATTATTTTTTATAATTAAGATACGTTTAAAATTTAGATATGTTTAAATCGGTCATATAATTATAGGCTGGCTTCGTAATATAGAAATATCGTAGCCAGCCTATATTTTACAGTTCTTTATATTAATTCTTTTTATAATCTATATAATCTCTTATGTTATAAATGGCAAAATATATTTTAACACTTACTTTATATATGGGCATTACTACATTGCTACGCAATCTCCCACCTATGAGCAGGCTCATATAGTTTTAGACCTTTTTGAACTGGGTATTATAAAATATCATTTAAGATATATGAAGTTACACATAATTCCTCTTTTCCCCTTACTAGCCCTATGGGAGAAAAGCATATCACTGTTACAGCTTGTACATACATCTGACACATATATATTAGAAGATGGAATACCACAGTTAATAATATTAATATAGTTGGCTGCAAGAAGATTAAGCTGATACTTTCCTTCGCTCTTTCCCTCTTTTAATATGAATTCAAGCTCTTTATCTGTATAAGCCTCCTTAAACTTATCTGCAACATCGCTGCTCACCTCATAACAGTCAGCACATATGCCCGGCCCTACAAATGCAGTAATATTATCTGCCATAGTTCCATAAGAAGCTTTCATTGCATTATATCCATTAGCTGCTATATTACCAACAGTTCCCTTCCATCCAGCGTGCATAGCTGCTATCGCACGCTCTTTATTATCAACAAAAGTCACTGGTATGCAGTCGGCATATGATGACACAAGACAAAGTCTGCGTGTATTAGTGACAAGTCCATCTATGTTGTCATAGTCACGTTCCTTTACAATTCCCATTCCGGCATTACTGTCATCTACCACCTTTATATTAGTAGTATGAGTCTGCTTTGTATACACCATTCTCTCCAATGGAATATCCAGTACTGCTGCCATTCTTTCAAAGTTCTTATACACATTATCATAAGAGTCTGCCTCATATTCCCCTACAGGATTGAAAGTAAGATTCATACTTTCATACATCCCCTTACTGACACCTCCAAGCCTTGTTGAGAATACCTGCTTTACGATATCACTTTCCGTAAATGGGCTGAATGTCATATAAGAAACATTATCTTCTGATACATGTGTAAGAATAGTATTCTTATAATTATCTTCATGTCCGAATTGTTCAATAAGCTTACCGTATAATGAAAAACTGTCTACACGTTTAATTGTATTAATATCTGGCATTACATTCTTCCTCTTTATATTTATAACCTTATTTATAATTTCATTTATAATGTTAATTTTTATTGTAATCTCTATACATAGTCAAATGCATTTTTTATATGAGTTATCTCATTATCTTTATCTATTCCGATAACATCAAAACGACATGGTAATGATGTATATCCGTACTTTGTACAGAAAAACAGCGCAACACGGCTTATTCTTTTCTGCTTTCGTATATCGACTGCCTCTATTGATAAACCATAAGCGCTGTTTTTTCTATACTTGCACTCCGTAAATACAAGTGTTGAATTATCCTTTGATATTATATCTATCTCACCATAAGAGGTTCTATAGTTTCTCTTAATAATAGTGTGTCCCTGCGAAACAAGATACTTAACTGCCATATCCTCATACATCGAGCCAACTGCTCTTTTATTATACTCAGCCATGTATCTTCCCTCTTAACTTATCTGTCTTATCGACAAATACAAGTATCTCAGCAACAACCGTATATAACTCTGGTGGAATCATATCACCTATCTCAAGGTTGGAAAGTGTATTTGCAAGCTTGCTATCCTCATAAGTCGGAACATCTGACTCCTTCGCCTTTTCTATAATCTTATCGGCAAGATGCCCCTTTCCTGTAGCAAGAATTTTAGGTGCCTGTTCCCCCTTATTATACTGGAGTGCAACAGCTACTTTCTGTTTTCTTACAGTTCCCTCTGATGGATACATATTGCCATTACTACCCTCATTACTATTGTTATATGAACTGCTGCCCGCCATATTCACACGCCCTTTCTGCTGCTACGCCTTAATATCAAGTATATATTGTCCGTTATTCTCCGGATGTATATCCCTTTCCACAAAATCATTTACAAAGTTGAATTCATCCTTAATATTTTCTGACACCTTCATCTCAAAATGTGCTGAATATCCCAACTGTTCAAGACGCCTGTTAAGCTCATCAATATGTGCATACACAAAATCAAGAAGCTCCTCACTCTCAAGAACGAAATTAGTTGATACATTTTTCTTATTGAGCTTGACATACACATCTATAGGACCAAGATGTTCCATATCAAGATGAAGCATTGCGCTCACATCCTCCGCATTATGCGCCAGCGCCTTTTTATTGGTGAATACATATAACTCACCATTGCCTTCATTCTCCGAAAACTTAAGCGGCATCTGGAAAAATGTCATATTTTTATTCAGGTCATTCATAAAGTCAATATTGCTTTTTATATCCTGCATACTCTTTGACAGTTCTTCATTGATATTACTGCTCTTAAATACATTTTCGACATCCTCAATATTCTTACGCACCCTTTTATAAAAGCTGTTAATAGGATTATCCGAAGCACCGACATCCTTAGGTGTAAGCCTCATAGTCTCAGTTATAAACTGTCCAAGAAGCTGCTTAAAAGGAGCTGAATTCGTAATACCTGAGGATGGGGCAGCCAGCTCCTTATTACTCAATATGTAATTGATAGTGTCCTTTAAAGATATATCATCAGCATTAATTCTGTCAGCCAGTGCTTTTCCTGCATCTGATATGTTACTTAGACTATTGGCAAGGTTATTAGTATATTCTTTAGAAAATGCCTTTCCAAGATTTTCAGAAGTAACCTCGCTGTCGCCCGTTCCATACATACCATTTATAAGATTTCTTATATCTGTCAGGTCATCCGCATTATTTATACTATTGTAAATGTCTAAGCCAAGAGAATTAAGCTGGCCATTAATCTGCGCATCAAAGTTCTTATAAGCTTCAAACATAGCTATATTTTCTGAATTCACAGGCATATCAAGGCGGATAAGATTAGCTATCGTGTTGATATTGACATCCGGATACTGTGCCATAAGGCGGCTTACATTATTAAGCATATCCGAATTCACGGGCATATTAAGGGAAAGCAGCTCCTTAATCATAGCCGTATTTTCATCAGTTGCATACAAGCCAGCCGCTTCAAGTGCCTTATCAATAAACATATTCTGCTGTTCACCCTGTGATATAACCTTTAAAGATATCTGGCTGTTTGATATATCTTTAACAAGAAATGTGATATTGTCACCCTTTGCAACATTGGCATCCCCTGTAAGATGTGCCGACAATAAAGAGCCGTCATTAAAGCCGATAAGCACCTGTGACTCCTTTATCTGGTTAATAATACCAGACAAAACATCCCCCGGCATAAGATTTTTTAATATAGAGGCTGCATTTGCATTATTATTGACATTACCCGCACTGGAATTAGGCACATTCTGTATATTAGACTCTGCTCTGGAGGTATTGTATGCATTATTAGCCTGTTCTGTACTTCCCGATGATATATTAGAAAGCTGCTGCACATTAATATCCATACTGACACTGCCTCCTTCTTATCTGATTAGATACTTTCTAGACGTACTTCTTAATAAATGTTTTTCTATGTATAGGACAAGGACCATACTCTGCAAGTGCATCCCTGTGCTGCTTGGTTCCATATCCTTTATGCTTTGCAAAGCCGTACTCAGGATAAAGCTCATCATAACTGTACATAAGCCTGTCCCTTGTCACCTTTGCGATTATACTTGCACTGGCTATTGAAAGACTCTTTGCATCACCCTTTATTATAGGCACCTGCTTTATATCAATTCCCGGAATATCCACTGCATCGTTAAGTAATATATCGGGTGTTACACCAAGATTATTAATCGCCTGATGCATAGCTTCATAAGTTGCATTAAGTATATTAACCTCATCAATTCTCTCCGGACCAACAATACCGACACCGACTGCAACAGCTTCATTCATTATTACATCGTAAAGCTCTTCGCGCTTCTTTTCACTTAACTTCTTGGAATCATTGACATACAGTATTCTGCTGCCCTTTGGGAGTATCACAGCACCCGCTACAACAGGTCCTGCAAATGGTCCTCTTCCAGCCTCATCGATACCACATATATAAGTATATTCTTCATATTCCTTCTCATATGTACACATTTCCTCTATACGCTGCATTTCCATCTGGAGCTTAAGAGCCTTCTTTTCTTCACGTTCCTTAGCTGTTGGCATTATCTTCATTCCTTTCAAGTGTAATTCTTCCAAGTCTGCCGCTTCTGAAGTCATCCAGTAATATATTAGATGCCTTTTCATAATCTATGGCATTACCCTTTTTAATACATCCTCTCTTTATTGCAATCTGCTCCATAATGTATAACGCCACCGAATTATCAGGATTAATAGCGCCCTCATCGTAACTTGCGGCAACACTTTCCCTGTCAAGCTCATATCTTTCTATAATGTTGTCAGGATAACACTTATAAATATAGTTAATAGTGTCTATTGCAAGCTCCTCAATATTAAGGATATTATCATTTATAGAGCCTATCATAGCAAGCCTCATACCGACATCCTGATTATCAAACTTAGGCCAGAGAATACCCGGTGTATCAAGCATTTCTACATTCTTGCCAAGCTTAATCCACTGCTTACCCTTAGTCACACCCGGCTTATTGCCCGTCTTGGCACTTGCTTTTCCTGCAAATGCATTTATAAATGTAGACTTTCCAACATTAGGTATACCAACAACCATCGCTCTTATAGGTCTGTTCATAATACCCCTGCTCTTATCGCGTTCTATCTTATCGGCGCAGGCAGTCTGTATAAGACCATTAACCTGCTTAACGCCTGAATTATTCCTTGAATTAATCTTAAGACAGTGTATATTCTTACTGTTAAAGTAAGTAATCCACTGATTAGTTACATAATCATCCGCAAGGTCAGCCTTATTAAGAAGAATAATTCTTGCCTTATTAGCTGCAAGCTTATCTATATCAGGATTACGGCTGCTCATAGGCACTCTCGCATCGACAATCTCAATCACAAGGTCTATGAGCTTAATATTCTCCTCCATCATTCTTCTGGCCTTTGTCATATGCCCCGGATACCAGTTAAAGCTTGCCCTGCTTGTAGTACTGCTCTGGCTTGCACTATCCTGAAGCTTATTAGTATCATTCAAGCTCTTATTCTGGGTTTTGTTATTCTTTATATTGTTATTCTTTTTTATCTTACTAATATTTGAGTTGTTATTTTTAGAGTTGTTGTTTCTTGCTTTATTAGTTATAGAATTACTATTCTTTGTTTTATTATTCTTAAAGTTGTTACTGTTTTTTGATTTACTGCCTGTTTTGTTATTCTTCTTTGAATTACTGTTACGTCTTGAATTCTCCATACAATTACCTTTCATTATCTGTTGAGGAATATATTTATCTTTATGCATTTACTATATTTATAATTCAGACCTCTGCATTACTTCATAGATTATATGCTTTAATTTTATATAAATATATTTACTTGACAAATCTCATATCTTCTATTGGATGCAATACCATCCACACTTTCCCTACGATATGTTCCTTCTTAATCATTCCTATACTTGAAAATCTGCTGTCTTCGCTGTTATTTCTATTATCACCAAGACAGAAGTACTCATCCTCGCCAAGATGAATTTCATTAATTGCCATACCGGCTGTTACTATATATGTATCGTTAATATCATTTTCAAGGATATTGCCATTAATATATATATGTCCCTCTTTTATCTGTATGGTTTCGCCCGGAAGTCCTACTACACGTTTTACATACAGCTTAGATGAGCCTATCGCATCCGGCTCAAACGCTATACAGTCAAAACGCTTAGGACTGCCAAAGGCATATGCGAACCTGTTGATAAGTACAGTATCTTCATTTTTTATCGTATCCTCCATTGAACCACCTGATATAGTTGTCCTAGTACAAGCAAATGAAACAATGACATATGCGGCAAGAACTACCATAACAATGTCCATTACAGTTTTACATATATTAAGCAGAAACGTGTTTTCCTGATATCTTCTATAATATGAATTCATTATTGATGCTCCATTTTAAATTTTTCTATTGAATTTCTTTTTTTGTTGAATTTCCTTTTCTATTGAATTTTCTTTTCGCCGTGCAGGTACAAGAACTTTTAGTTCTTGTACTGTCGGGCTCTCGCCCTATCAATTCAATTAAAAGAACAGTGCTCTGTGCCAGCACTCTCTTGTTTTTTTGTTGAATTTCTTTTTCGCCGTGCAAGTACAAGAACTTTTAGTTCTTGTACTGTCGGGCTCTCGCCCTATCAATCCAATTAAAAGAACAGTGCTCTGTGCTAGCACAGCACTGTTTTTTTAATTGAATTGGCACGGCTCGTTGCTTACGCACATTATACAAAATTCTTGATAGGGTGTCAAAGGCGGATTATGGCAGCAGGTCTTTGGCTATAAATATGGATGGTTCCAGCTTTTCTTTGTCCATCTGGAGTGCTTTTGCAAATGCCGTCAATAGAAAATCATACGAACCAGCATAAACATACCTGTTTTCACCTATCTCCTCATAATTTTTAAGAAGACGTTTATGATGTTTCCCCTTAACTGCTGCCAGATGCTTTACAAACAGGTCTGTTCTTTCATTAAGGCTGGCATTACACACATCGACCAGTCCGCCTTTAGCCTTAGTACTGCCTCCCATATACCCACTGTCCTTAAAATAATATGTCTTATCAGAGTATGCTTTCCTCTCAAATACTATATGTCTTACAACATCAAGAACAACATCTGTAAATGACTCCCTTACCATATGTCCCTTTACATATTCCAACAGTGCATAATCAATATCAAACAGATAAGCATAAGAAAGTGCGCATGCCATTTCATTATATGTAAGTTCTTCCGGTTTGAACTCTGTTTTCTGTCCTAGATAATCAATATAATCAAGTGCTATTTCTTTTATATCAGATAAATCATAGCCAAGCACATATTTGAGCTTTACAATCCTGCTGATGTCATCTGTGACAATAACATACTGCATATTTGTCCTTGTTTCTGATGAAGCTATCTTATCTTTGAAAAGGACTACATCAGCCTCATACTTCTTCAATACACTTCTGTAGTAATCTTCTGTTTTAAAATCTTCTTTTATTCTCATATGTGTTTTATCTTTCTTCAATTTATTCTTCTATCTTATCATCTTCTTTTCCATATTAGACTTTCTCCTCCCACATTAGACCATTTTACTGACATCAGTAAAATGGTCTATTCCTCTTTTTTCTTCATTTTGTCATAATATGCTTTATACCTATAAATCGTCCTCTCACTGACATTGTTCCGCTTCGCAATTTCTACCATTGTCATGCCACTCTCATACCCAACAACAAAATCATTGTAAATTGCCATCCACTTGGCATTATGTTTCTGCCGTCCGCTTAGTTTACGATTTCTGTAATATTCCAACTCCTCCCGAAGGGCTGCATTCTCTTTTTCCAACTCCTCAATTCTTTTTAATGCATCTTCAAGTGTTACAGATTTCTCCATTACCCCTGTCCTCCATTCATGTCATTCTCGTTTTGTCTATATTATAAATATTTGTGTCTCTTTAGTCAATCCGATTATGTCATGTTGTGTCATTTTTCAACAACTTCATTATTTCTTTTATTATCGTAAAAAATATAAATATAACTCCATATTCGTCTAGCCGTGCATCACCATTATGCTCCGATAAGCAACTCAGTTTTTAAAATCTGCTCATCTGAAAGAAAATGATGTGTGGCTCTTACTGACCTTTCCCAGATAAGCAGAAGGTCTTTGAGTAATTCAGGTATTCTTTCTTTAATTTCGTATATCTGCACAATAATCCTCTCATAACATTTATAAGTTCTATGCTTGTAAATGAGCACCTTTTATTAATTTCAATTTTACTTCCAAGGTCTTTTATTCCCCAGCCAGCCCTTTGCCCTCCAATATCTGACATCACGGGGATTGGCGATAATCTTCTGCATAAAACGCATAACATAGAACATTCCCTTTGTTTTTATATCTGGTTTAACATTTCCTGAATTGGTTATGATTTTCCTTGCAAGTACTGATGTTGCTTTATCAATCGCTCTCTTTTTCTTTTCACTTACAGCTTTCCAGTTAACCGCAGCGACACTGATACCATACTTATATCTTTTAGCCGCACCCCAGAAAAACAGACTATCCATCATATCTTTGTTAGTCGATTTCATACCTGCGCCAGCCGCTGTCGATATACATACTCCCTGCTTTTTAAACATAGACTCCTCTGGACTATGCAACATCCACCTGTAACCATAATGGTCTAAAAAAGCCTTCATTGCTCCCGTAACGTGATATACATATACTGGGCTCGCCAAGATAATAACATCCGCTTCATCCATTGCAGCAGTTAATGGCTTTATCTTCTCATAATGTGGACATTTCTTCTCCGACTCCATAAAACATTTTGTACATCCAATACAGAACTCTCCAAAATCTCTTGGAAGAAAGAATTCTTTTATATCGCCATTTATTTTTTCCGCTAACATATGAGCGATGTGATAAGTTGAACCTTTATGGTTCTGACCGTTTATAATTACTATCTTCATACTATCTCCATTCACTTTGCAAAATATCTGCAATTCCTTGAATAGTATAACACAAAATAAAGCTGACTACCCAACTGGTTTTACTTAATAATTCCTTAATATGCAGCTACGATTGAACCAACAACTATGATAATTATTTTCTTTATCCATTCTAACCTGCCCATTGTTACAGCCCCTTCCTGTTTTATTCCGGCAGCTATTATATTTATCCCAATAAATATAAAAAGACTATAGACCTGCTGTTGTGTTCAGAAACAGTAAAATCTATAGCCTTCATTTATGCCGAGACAAGCTCTATACCAATTTAGGCATAGTAATAAACTTGTTATCTTTATTTGTCAAGATATATCTTATCTGTTGCACAATGCATTAATCATATTCTGATGCCTGCTTAATCAAAAATCTATAAAACATATTTTACAGCAAATACATATCCTTACATATTTTCTTTCCATATTCTGTCCTGAAAATACTATCATAAGCCTTTAACACTGCCTCTTTTGACAGATTATCTTCATACATATTTACAAGAAAATCAGCCTCAACAAGTATCTGGTAATCAATTCCATCAATATTACTATATGTATGATGATGTGCAATCAGATACTGCACTCTTTCTGAAATGTCTGTTTCAAATCCAAGTTTTTCAAGAAGCTTTTTAGCAAGTGCAGGTCCTTCCTTTTCCTGTAACCTGCCACCACATTCTCCATATTTTTCTTCGCATATATGAATTCCTATATCATGGGTCAGCGCCGCCGTTTCAATAGTGAATAAAGTCTTCTCATCCACATTTTCCATCTGTGCAATCAACCTGGCATAACTGTGAACCTTACAGAAATGCTGTATCCTTTTAGCATCACCCTTGTATAATTCAATCATCGCCATATGTAACTTATTTAACATATTGCTATTCTGTGTAGCAGCACTTTGAATAGTTGTATTTTGCATATCTGTAGTTTTCATAACTATGCTCCTCTTTATCATAAAATAAATACTTTTTCTATAGCTAAATATAAAATATTATATAGTTTCATCTATGTTACAAAATGATACTCTTTCCATTTTTTTTGAAATTATCGTTATCTATGTCATAAACTAAATAACCAATTAATGTATCTTAGTTATAACAATAAATACCTTTACTTATTTTATATATTTACTCTTTTATAGTTTCAAAACAATATTTATTAATATCCCAAAACATCATTAACAAGTATAACATGCATTCTTCCTGTATGACGTGAATATCTTGTAATCAGGAAATTACAGCATATTGTATCAGGTGACTTACAGTCAAAGCATTTACCTGTCGTCTTGCAAGGTGTCTTGACATCAAATCTCTGGGCATTAGCTGGAGCTGCTACATTTCTGGCACGCTTCATCGCCTCATCAATATCTGAACAGACTTTATTCATTCCTACTATAAACACAACCTTCTTTGGTCCTTGTGCTATGCAGGAAACACGGTTTGAATTACCATCAATATTTACAAGTATGCCGTCATTAGTCATCGCATTTACACTTGATAAAAATACGTCTGCATCATATGCATACATAAGGCTCTCACGAGGAGTCATATCAGCGCGGTCAGCATAATTATAATTGCCATCATTTAAAGCCTGAATAAGTCCAATCTCACCTGCACTCTGACAGCCACCCATAGCAACAGTACTGCCTTCACCAATTATCTCCAACGCCTGTTTTAATGCTTCTTCTTTATCTTTAGCGTAATATCCTGATATGTTTCGTGACTCCAGCCCCTTAATTACTGTCTGTGCAAGTACTTCATTTCTTTTTCTCATATTTTCATTCATAGTTATATCCTCCGGTTAATCTATATTTTTTTGTACACTATAGTTTTTATTTGCTTATTTATGTATGTATAATAAATACCTATATTATATTTTTTGTACATTCTAATTTCAAGCTATAGGAATAACAAATACTTATATTCTATGGTTAATCATAGTTAGAAAGAATGTCCGATTTATTCAATCATATATCATAAAATGTCACCAACATTCTATCATATATAATCAAATATCGACAACTGCCTATCTTTCCAGCTTTCCTGCTTTGCCTGATGAATTACATCACCATATCCAACCTCTCCAATAAGTAATGGTGAGGCTGGATTGTGCATCTTCATATTCTGTTTTACAAGTTCATTACTATAATTGGCATAACAATATCTGCACTGATGTGCACAGGTGTTATACGCACCAATATCACAAGTAAGATAACAGGCGCACTCTTTTCTTACCCCCTGCTTCTTTGGAACCTCCAGCTTGCAGTGAAGTGCTTTTTCATATGTTGGTATTGTCATACAGCCTTTGCAGTCAGCACCATAGGGTTCAAGCTCATTGCCTTCTGCACATGGCTTAACAGTCATACCATACCTGCCAGCGATATTTATCAGTTCTTTTCCAAGCAACAGTCTGTCGGATTGTGATACACTTTTCACCTCTGGAAAGTTATGCATAACCTTTGAATATAAGTCTATAAAACTGATAACACACGTATTAGTATATCCCTTTAACCTTGAAGCTATTTCCTCAAAATCGTGCAAATGTCTTTCTATAGTGTAAGTATCAGATATAAACATTGGGTCGTATCTCCATCCAATACTATCTACGCCGACTATTCTGCTTAATCTTATAAAGTCATCTGTCACATTTCTCCAGACTGGAACTAAAGGTTCTATCTCTTTTCCATAAGGTGTTATCGTCACAAACCAATATTGTCCGTAAGGCTGTAAATACTCCATATATCTTAACATTGGTTTTGGATTTTTGGTACAAAACCCAATTAAATCTACCACCTGAGGATTAAGATTATACCTCGTAATCTGATTAGGATTATATGGATTACGAACCAAAACATAACCTTCTTTTATTCTGTTAATAAACCATTCACTGTAAAAAGCTGGTATATCTGTACGCATACCTGTATTAATAATCATTTTTTGCCTGCCATAACATTACATAATCTTTTTCGCCCATAGCTTCATCTAAACCTTCACTCTGAATTTGAAAGTCCTCTCTCTGATACATCCTAACTTCTTACCGGAATAGTAACTTCACACGCATAATCTTTATCATATGCTGACTCTGTTCCACGCTTTTTCCAGTAATCATTCCAATATTCCCACCATTTTTCTGAAAGTTGTTTTATATCATTTTCTTTAAATAAACCTCTGTATCCAAATAATTTAAGCTCATCCCCACCTGCAATAAATCCCACATTTCCGCTTATTGCCGCAACAAAACATTTAGCATTTTTAATAATATTTTCGTCAACTTCGTTTATCGTTGATTTTTTATTTTTAAACTGTTTTATTAAATTAATTGCATACTCTGCATTATCAAATACCAAACCTTCAGAATCAAGTGTATAAGGAGCTATTACATCTTTATGCAGTTCATCAAACCATCCGTCCTGCTCATCGTTATCTAAAAAAATAATAAATGCATTGCCACAATAAACAAGTGCTATATCGCTTGTTCTTGCCTCTCTGTCTTTTTTTGTGTCATCAAATAAAAGAACTGCACCAAATTTAATCTGGATTTTTTCTTCTTCCTGATTCCACCATTTCCAATAACCAACATCTGAAATTGCTCTTTGTAATATTTCTTTTGTTTCTTTATTCATCTAAATTTTCCCTCTTTATATCAACATCTCTTTATAACAATAATTTCCCCATCATTTGCAATAACAAAGTTCCTTAGAAAAACCAAGCCACTATCATAATTCATTAACATAAATATTTCCCTATAAAATCTAACAAAATGCTCTCTTACAAACTGGGAGTTGTGGTTTATATTTTATTTTCAAATATGGACTGCTCAATAAATGCTTTCACTGCATATACATCCTTTAATTCTTCATATCTCGGAAACCCATCAGGATTATGCTTTGAGTAAGTCAAATGGAAAATATAATAGATGTCCTGATTCCTTCCGTTGTCAGTAATATATAACACTCCATCAGCTTGTGTTAATGGAATCATATACCAGTTAAAATCTTCACCATATTTATCATATAAATCACTAAAAATTTCTTCTATTGTCATTATTAATTTTCCCTTAAACCCCGATTTCCTTAATTCTACAAACTTAAATTCATCATACCACCTTTATTATTTTCTCTACATCCTTTTTTCTTGATAACCATATAACTTTATCGTCATATCTATCCAAAATACTTCGTATTTCTTTCAGATTTTTATTCCGAAAAGTTTCAGTCCATTTCAAAAGGTTATAGACCGATTTCAAAGTTTCTCTCTTTCCTTTTAATATTCCCAATTTTCTTTTTATAGAGCGTATAATAATTCTACTTTTATATAAATAACCGGGCATATCTAAAACATATATTTTATCAGCTTCATCAAAACTTTGCTGTACCCAGTTATAATATACCCCTTCAATTATCCACTCATCATTATTATATAATATTTCTTGTAATAACGCTTTTCGTTCATCAAGAGTTCTCTTTTTCCCATATTCTTTGGCGTTGTTATCCCACTGAATATCGTCTAAGTCGAAATGAGAAATATTATACTTCTTTGAAAGTGCATTTGCTAAATAGGTTTTTCCAGAACCACTGCAACCAATAATATGTATTTTCATAAGTCAGCACCTCCACAAATTCTTTATAGCAATTACTTTAACTTAGCAACAGTATTTTAACATAAATGCAACTAAGTTACATCTAATGAGTGAAATATGACATTATAAAATTATCAAAACAAATAATATTTTTACCAATAAAGCAGCTCTTTAATTTCATCTGATTTCCTTAATATACTTTTCCATTTTTCAGATGTTTTAACGGCTTTCACACTAAGCATATCAGGAATACGTTCCAGTTCCAAATAAGCATTTCTCAATTCTATACATTTCTTTAACTCAAACTTCGCACATAAATTTTAACTATGCACCTTGAAAATTCAATACCTGGCAGTTATTCAGTTGTCAATGTTCAGACCTTAAACAACTGTTATACTTTTATTCATAGCATGAGCCTCTGGTTTGTAATTGTTTTTAGACAACTCAATTATACCAAAACCTTTGGTTTCATGCTATTTTTATGCCAGTTATTATTGAATTTTCAAGGTGCATAGGCACATTTTAATGTGCGAAGTTTGAGTAAACTTTCTTTATTCTGTCCCACTGTCCTGCGCCATAATTTGTTGCGATAACCGGCTGAATTGACTGTCCGACACCTGTGAATAATGAGTTAAACAGGATTACACAGTTAGATATTACACTATATATCGATAATGCCGTATCCCCGCAATACTTTAATATCTGTATATTAAAAAGCAGTACAATAAAGCCGTTTGCAAATTCATTAAAAAAGCTTGGAATTCCGTTGCTTATAATCTGTCCTACACTTGATACAATATGCTTTGGCTTTATGAACTTTAACTGATTATTTTTTCCAAGAAAATGTGTTATTTCAACAATCACCTGAATAACCATACCTATAGCTGATGCAAGTGCCACACCGCCTATGCCCATCTGTAATGGAAATACAAATACAATATCAAGTACGATAATGGCAACACCACCGGACTTCCAAGAGATGTAATTAAAAAACCAAGATAAAGTTTTCTCAAGTTATCTTTTAATAAATCCATAATACCTCCTAAAAAAATAGAGCCAGATAAGACCTTAAATTGTCTTATCTGGCTCATAATAATCATATGTCCATCCGGGAATTTCTGACTTGTATCGCTTAAATATCATACACATATCAATAATCAACTACGATTAATTCAAGATTAATAACACCTGTTGTATACCTTCCGACTTGTGTTATTAGAGCAAATATTTAATGAATGTCAATACCTTTATTCCCATTCTCTATCAGAATAAATCCAGCATATTATCCAGATATATTGCTTCCCTTACATTAATCTGATATTCTGTCTTTGTCATATAATAAAGCAGAAATTCAAGAACAAGTGCACTTCCCAGTCCTCTTCCCTCTATTTTAAAGTTTGAGAACCCCTTTGGCAAGTAAATATTACAAATATCATCAACACTTATAAATGCAGGATTACTCATCGCTTTGGAAAATCTATACCCTTCCCCCGCATCAGGCGACACACATATATGCCCGGGACAATTCTCACCAAGATTCATACGGCTGACCGCCTCATAACATGCTTTCCTGTCATAACAGCCAAACCAGCAGCACTCATTACACAAGAATTCTATCTTACATTTCTGTTCCTGTGTCATTGTATCCAGCTTATCAAAACATTTATTTAAACGGAAATCAGGCACAACATAATTAAAATCGTCCCTGTTTACCTCATCCAGCAAATCATTATAATCTGTCAGCACCTTGGTTGTAGATGAAACAAAATAAAACTCCGGATATTTATTTTTTAAATAGTCCAGCAGAATGTCTGAATGAACTATAATTCCATTTTTTACATTTACATTTTCATTCTTAATTTTATTATGTTTAATTTTTTCGTTTCTTATTTTATCATCTTTAATTTGATTGTTGTTAATTTCATTTTCAAATGCATTATCTTTTATTGAATTATCTATAGAATAATCTTCAGATGCATATTCAGATGTAACCAAATAATCATCTGTAACCTTATAACTACTATGTAATTCCGAAGCCGCATTTAATAATTCACACAACTTATTACACTTTACATCTGACAAATGTTCCCTCGTAAGAAGTGAATTACTGAATGTAAGTCTTGCCGATATTCCATATTCTGCCATAAGTGAAAATACCTCTCTGGCATCACCGTCGCCATACCCTGCACGACCGCCACCCCAGATACAATCTGCCGGAGCACCATATATAGAACCTATATCACACCAGTCATAAAAATACTCCCTGTGCTCATAGAACAATGGCAGGAATACTTTATAAAGCTCATAGAATTCAAACAGCCCCGGAAGATGAAAGCAGGCTTTTTTGTCACTGCTAATATTATTTATATTATTATTTGTACTGTCATCCGTATTATTATTATCATTTAAGTTATTATTTATATTATCATCTATATTACCATTCTCTTTATTACTCATTTTATCTCCACCACTACATTCTTCCTATACATTTAAAGTATATAAGATATCTAATTATAAATAAAAATATACCAGCCCACGGATTACATCTCCTCTGTGAACTGATATATTTTACATAACTTCTTCACTATTTTTCAAGTACCATTTTATTTTTCCAAAACTACTTTACATATCCTAATAATCCCGGAAGCCATAACGAAATGGCCGGTATATAGGTTACAAGTAAAAGTACAATAAATATTGCTGCGAAATAATAAAGCAAGGGCTTGATAACATCTTCTATCTTTGTCTTGCCGACTTTAACACCTACGAAAAGAGTTGTTCCAACCGGAGGTGTGATTGTTCCGATACATAAGTTGAATATCATCATAATACCGAAATGAATTGTATTCATACCAACTGCCTGACATATTG
>ENA-OPLX01000283-OPLX01000283.1-human-gut-metagenome-genome-assembly--contig:-NODE-283-length-32627-cov-8.864577_pt1 | contig 32627 bp, 27 predicted proteins | sample MGYA00241447_ERZ501726 | MGnify/ENA primary metagenome ERZ501726 (study PRJEB25962, sample SAMEA2042617) | human gut metagenome | biome: human gut; feature: human-associated habitat; material: faeces...
TACCTTAGCCCAGCTAGGAATAATGCAAAGCTCTAACAGCGTAAAGATAGATGATCTGGTACTCAATGCTGAGGATCTGTATATAGCAGATTATTTAGTAGCAGGGTATACCAGACAAATAAAAGTACCTTATGTATCTGGAGTATCTGTGGATACTACACAGAGTAACGGTTTTGCTAGTAAGGATAACCCAGATCCAGATACTAGGGCATGGAAACAGAGCCAGATAACCTATACCGATGGGCTTAAGGCTGGGGATATGGTGCTGGTACAGAAACTTAATGATAATAACAAGTATGTAATCATAGCAAGGGTGGTGGAGGCGTAAATGAGTTTATTTCCTTTTGCAACAACGGAGGATCTTACTCTAACGGATCAAGAGGTAACAGCCTCCTCTATCCGTGAGTATGAGATCGACTTTGAAAAAGGCACACTCACAGGGAGGATTGTAACTGGTGTAGATGCTCTTTGTGTGTGGGCTTACTTAGCTCTTAAGGCTAAGAGATACCGCTGGATTATATATAGCTGGGGTTATGGGGATGAGGTTTATGATCTCATCGGATATAGCTACAGTGAGGAATACCTTAACAGTGAGGTAAGGCGGTACATGGAGGAGTGCTTATTTGAGAATGAGCACATAACAGGAGTACAAGATCTGGAGGTATCCCAGATTAAAGATGTACTCCACATAAAATTTACTCTGGTAACAGATGTAGGTAGTAAGGAGGTGGAAATGGATGTATGAGGATCAGACATACGAAAATATATTAGATAGATCCCTAGCAAGGGTGGCAAGTGATGTAGATAAGCGTGAGGGCTCCGTTATTATGAACGCTATAGCCCCTGTATCCGCAGAGCACGCAGATGTATATATCCAGCTAGGTAATATCGTAAATAATGGGTATGCAGATACCGCAGTAAGAGAGTTTCTAATCCTCCGATGTAAGGAAAGAGGTATTATCCCTTATGAGGCTACTAAGGCTACTCTAAAGGGTAAATTTAATATGGAGATCCCTATAGGCTCCAGATTTAATCTGAATGAGCTTAACTATGTAGCCACAGCATTTATAGAGAGTGCTGATGGCTATTTTTATTACCAGATGGAATGTGAAACAGAGGGTACTAATGGTAATAAGTTTTTTGGAGAGCTTAGCTCCATTGAGTACATTGATAAGGATCTTACTGGAGAGCTTACAGAGCTCCTTATCCCAGCGGAGGATGAGGAGGATACAGAGGCTCTAAGGACACGATACCTTAACTCCTTTGATAGTAGCCCTTTTGGCGGTAATAAGCAGGATTATGTAGAGAAAACCGATGCTCTGGATGGTGTAGGTGGTACAGTGGTTATCCCTGTGTGGAATGGGGGAGGCACTGTTAAGTTAATCATTATCAATAGTGATTTTGGAGTAGCATCTAGCACACTGGTAAAAGCGGTGCAGGAGGCTATAGATCCAGATCCACAGGGTACAGGTAGTGGCATAGCTCCTATAGGTCATACCGTAACAGTAGTATCCGCTGTGGGTAAGACAGTAAGCATAAAATCCAGAATAACTCTAAATGATGGCTACCAGTGGTCACAGGTAAAACCTAAGGCGGAGGAAACTCTGGAGGCGTATTTCTTAGAAATGCGTAAGAACTGGGAGAAAGGTAACTTAGTAGTGCGTATCTCTCAGATAGAAAACAGGCTCCTTAATCTGGATGGGATCTTAGATGTGGCGGATACACAGCTAAACGATGTAGCCAGTAACTTAGCCTTAGCACAGGAGGAGATACCTCTGTTAGGAGGTGTTTATATTGGCTAGAGAGATTGATCTATTAGGCTATTGGATGCCTGTACTCCGACAGCTTAAAGAGTTTAAGGAGATAGCAAAGGCGGAAACGCCAGAGCTTAAGTACATCCTAGAACAGATTGAGCGTACTCTTAACAATATGTTTATTGAAACAGCGGATGAGTACGGTATTAAGCGTTTTGAGGATATGATTGGTATTTACCCAGAGGCAGGAGCCAGCCTAGAAACAAGGCGTTTTAATGTGCTGGTTAAGTGGAATGATAAAGTACCTTATACGGAGAAAGAGCTTTATAACAGGCTTATTAGTATCTGTGGAGATGATAACTTTAGCGTTAATCCAGATTATAAAAATTATTTTTTAGAGATTATAACTCATTTAGGGATAGAGGGGGCGTTTGATACGATCTCCTCTATTTTGCAGGATATGATCCCCTGTAATCTGGTGCTGGATCTTAAAAACACTCTGGAGGAGGGAAATACAACTCCTTTTAGTGTGGCGGTAGTATCCTGTGTGGCTATGAGGTATCAGATCACAAACGATATTAACCCTAAGGTAGCTACAGAGAGCCCTATGTACTACGGTGTAGGCTTAGGCAGAGCTGGTACTCACATTATCACTCACGATATAAAGAGTACTGTAAATAAGAGCTCAGATCTCAATGTAGCACAGGCGTTATCTACAGGAGGCTCCTCTGGAGCTATCACAATGGATATAGCTGTAAAGGATGAGGTAGCAAGCCCTCATTATGAGGGAGTAGGCGTTGGAATGGCGTTTACAAAAATCATTACCCACGATATTAACAGCAAAGCAACTAACAGCGGTAATACTACTGTAGCAAGCCCTGTAAACACAGCTACAGTTATTACAATAAATTAAAGAAAAGGAGTGTGATAAAATGGGTGCTTTTAAGAGTGCAGTAATCACAAAAAAAGGACAGGAACTCTTAGCAAAAGTGGTAGCAGGTACTACTAAGCTGGAGTTTACTAAGATCAAGGTATCCGATGCTAAGCTATCTGGAGATCTGGCAAGTATGACAGGTATCGGTACTATCAAACAGGAGGAAAAGGTAGCCTCTGTAGTGAGAAAGAATGGATCTAATGTTACAGTATCCGCTAGTTTCTCTAATCAGACCTTAGGGCAGGGTTATTATGTAAGAAACTTAGGACTTTATGCAAATGATCCACAGGCTGGAGAGATCCTCTACAGTATCTCAGTGGCAGATGAGAGTACCGCTACAGCGGATTATATGCCTCCATTTAATGGTATCGGTGTAAGCTCCCTTATGGTGGATCTTGTAACAGCGGTATCTAATGCCTCTAGCGTAAAGGTAAATGTAGATCCTACCGCTGGAGCTACTGTAGCCCAGATCGTTAATTTACAGGAGCAGATTGACGATGTTAAGAGCTTTGTAGGCTATGAGAGCTCCGATGTATACGGAGTAGAGGTAGATTTTGTAAATAAGAAATTTACAAGATTAGCAGGAGCAGAAAATCTTACCTCTGGTGCAGATTTTGATAAGCTCGCTCCGTGGGGCGGTAGAAAGAGATGTAACCTTACTAATGAGGGCGTTATGGTAGCCTACAGAGGGGAAACAGGTTACTCAGAGGCAGGAGCTACCTCAGCTACCATTACAAAGGGTACTACAGAATATCCTAGCGGTACTAAGGTACAGACTATGGTAGAACAGCCTTTATTCTATACTAAGGTTGTGCCTGTAAAATCTAGCGTTTCCTCCTCTGGTAGAGGTAAGAAATATGATAAGGCTAGATTTTACATCAGCCCTACACCTAAGGCAGGATTTAAGCCTGTGGATGGTTTCTTAGATGATAACGGTATCTTACAGGATAAGATTTACCTCTCAGCTTTTGAGGGATCTATCTTTGATACCTCCGCTGGAGCCTACCTTAAGGCGGATGAGCAGGTAGCGGATTTTGCTACAGATATGCTCTCATCTATCGCAGGTGCTAAGCCAGCCAGTGGACTTACACAGAACCTCACTAGAGCAAACGTAAGAAAGCTCTGTACTAACAGAGGTAAGGGCTGGAAATCTCATAACATTTTCGCTCTTACAGCTACTCAGTGGCTTATCTTAGTAGAGTATGCCTCTATGAACGCTCAAAGCGTTATCGGACAGGGTGTAAGTACTTTTACAGATGATGGATCTACTAACATGGCTGTAGTAACAGGTGCTACCTCTGGTTTAGGTAATGGATCTGGTATTGATCCTAACGCTGGAGTAGATGGTAAGTGCTCAGTATCTTACAGAGGAGAGGAAAACCTCTGGGGTAATATCTGGACTTGGCTGGATGCTATCAATATTTATAACGATAAGACAAGCGGAGTATACAATGCTTTTGTTAAGCCTTATGGAGAGTGTAAGGATGATACTACAGCCGATGGATACAAAGCCTTAGATTTTAATATTGCCACAGGAGAGGGCTATATTAGTGGCTTTGGATACGATGAGGATCATCCAGATCTTTTCCTTTGTGCGGAGCATAACGGTGCATCTAACCTCCCAGTAGGAGATTATTATTGGAATAACAATGATGGTTTTCGTGTTGCTATATTGGGTGGTGGATGGGTTGATGGTGCTAGGTGTGGTGCGTGGTGTCTTACTCTGGATGGTGCCTCCTCTGATCGCTATCGGCATGTCGGCGGTCGCTTGCTGTATGTGCCTCAGACAAAGATTAGTGCATAACAATAGCATCATAAACTCAACAAAATAAAGAAATCAAAGAGGGTAATAGAGAGGGCTGTAAAGCTCTTTTTTATTACCCTTTTTGTCGGTAGCTAAAAGGCGTTTCGTGTTACTAAATTAGGTGGTAAATGGAATAATGGTACTAAATGTGGTGCATGGTATCTTAATCTGAATAATACCTCCTCTAATCGCAATCGGAATATCAGCAGTCACTTACTATATGTGCATATAAAAAGAAAAATAGTAAAAGTGTGTTACACCATGACACTTATTTATATAAGTGAGATTTAGCTACCGTGGCTCTTGCCAAAACATAAAACTCCTCTATGAGGAGCGGTAAAAAATAGCTAAGAGGGTGCTTATGTGCGGAGAGATCCGTAAACCATGTTAGCCTAGCAAGCTAAGAACTGATTGTTATGTGAACGATAGCACAGGGGTACTACAACAGGTAGTTAGCTCCCTCTTATGCACATACAAAATTATGATAAGGTGGGTGCCAAAACACATGAAAGATACTGGAGATTTATTTTCTAAGATTTGTGATATGGATAATCTTAGAAAAGCCCACAAGAACGCAAAGAGAGGTAAAGGGTGGTATGCAGAGGTAAAGTGTATAGAGAAAGATCTGGATCATTACCTAAAGAGGCTACAGGAAAATCTAATAGAACACAGGTATCATACCTCAGAATATGAAATCTTTACAAAGAAAGAGAGTAATAAGGAGAGGGAGATTTATAAATTACCATTTTACCCAGACCGTATATGTCAATGGGCTATCTTACAGGTTATAGAGCCCTACTTACTTAATTCCATGACAAAAGATACCTATAGTGCAATCCCTAACAGAGGGATCCAGCCTATTATCAATCAGTTACGAGGGTATAAGAAAAAGATTAAGAAAGATGGAAAAGTAGTAGCGGAGAAGTGGATACCCAGTATTTTAGTATCAGATCCAGAGGCTACAAAGTATTGCTTAAAGCTGGATGTAAGAAAGTATTATCCCAGCATTGTACACGATGTACTAAAGGCTAAGTATAGAGAGCTCTTTAAGGATGAGGAGCTTATCTGGTTAATGGATGAGATCATAGATAGTATTAGTACTTGTCCAGCCACAGAGGAAAATATAGAGATCCTCCAGAGGCTAGGTGTGGCGGTAAATATTATCATAGACGATAACGGTAGAGAGTTTGTGGATGGCGTAGGTATTCCTATTGGAAACTATGTTAGCCAGTATGACGGTAATTTTAATCTATCTGTAGTAGATCACTGGCTCAAAGAGGTTAAGGGCGTTAAGTACTACTTTAGATACATGGATGATATGGTTATTTTCGGTAGCAGTAAAGAGGAATTACACAAACTCAAAAGAGAGTTAGATGAGTTTATGGCGGTAAATCTTAAGCAGGTGCTTAAGCATAACTGGCAGGTATTTCCTACTAAGGTAAGAGGTGTAGATTTTGTAGGCTATAGATTTTTCGGAGAGTATACCTTACTCAGAAAATCAACTTGCAAGACATTTAAGCGTAGGATGCTTAGCATCTCCAGTAAAAGAGAAAACAATGTGAGCCCTACTTATAGTGAGTGGTGCTCATTTAATAGCTATGTGGGCTGGCTACAGCATTGTGATAGCTTTAGGCTATACCAGAAATATGTAGAGCCTAATGTAGAATATATGCACAATTATTACTTAAAGGAGGTAAAAGGTAATGCAGAAATTTGTAAACGTAAGAACTACAGCGGAGAGCGTAAAGCCTCTTGAGATTGATGATTACCATGTATATGTAAATACAGGTATCAAAGAGATCCATGAGGAGGCTAAGGAGGGAGATCTTAGCTCTGGATTTGATGGGTTTGAAATTGAAACACAGGAGATCTATGAGAAAGATGAGTACATCCAGCTCATGGCAGAGAAAAACAGCTCCTTAGAGGAGCAGGCTACAGATTTACAGTTAGCCTTAGCAGATGTGTATGAGCAGATGTTAGGGTTATCAGCTAACTAAGGGGGAGGAGAAAGATTATGGCACAGGTTTACGCTACTTTGATCCGCAAAGGGTTAAGAACTATTGATAATATACCAAAGGATCTCAGAAAAGCCGTACAAAAAATCTTAGACGGAGATAATGAGTAGTATGTTACTCAATATTATCTTAAAAACAATACTCAGAAAGGAGGTAAAAGCTATGGCAGTAATTTACGCTACCCTTATTGTAAAGGGCAAAAAGACGATCAATGATGTACCGCCTGTAATCAGAGAGCAGGTTAAGCAGATCCTCATTGATCTTGATTTACCAGAGCTTGCAGAGTAAGCCACAGGGGAGAGCTAAATGCTCTCCCTTTTATTATGGCGGAAAGGAGGATCTTATGGATATGGCTACAGAGGCAGATATTAACATCGAGCACAGACTTACTGAGGTAGAACAGCGAGCAAAGAGTAACACTAATCGACTTAATGAGCATGATGAGATACTCAAAAGTAACAGTGAGATGATTGGTGCTATAAAGGAGCTGGCTACTGAGGTTAAGTATATGCGTGGGGATCTGAATGAAACCGTTGAAAGGCTTAACAAGCTGGAGGGTAAGGATGGGGATAAGTGGGATAAATTCAAGTGGCTTATTGTAACAGGGCTTGTAACACTTATCTTAGGATACTTAGCGGTTTCTGTAGGATTAAAGTAAGGAGGTGATCCAGTTTATCTCTTTACCTCATTTTGAGGTATCGTAGCAACTATTAACAAACTCACAAGGAGGTACAGTATGAATTTAAAAGTTAGAGTAAAAAATCCTGTATTCTGGGTACAGATTGTACTTAGTATTTTAACTCCTGTGCTTGCGTATGCAGGACTTACAGCACAGGATCTTACCACATGGAGTAAGGTAGGGGAGCTCATTGTAGGAGCTATCTCTAATCCTTATGTACTCTCTTTAGTGGCGGTATCGGTTTGGAACACTCTAAACGATCCTACTACAAAGGGATTAGGCGATAGTGCCAGAGCAAAGAGCTATACAGCTCCACAGTAAATATATTTATCAGACAGACAGGGAGAGCCTTTACAAGGCTCTCCTTTTTAAGTGTTTAGATCGGAGGTATTATTATGACAGAGAAAGAAATCAGATCAAAGGTTGTTGAAATCGCTAAGGGTTGGTTAGGCTGTAAAGAGAGTGACGGATCCCATAAAAAGATTATTGATACTTATAACGCTTGTAAGCCACTCCCTAGAAGTTATGCTGTAAAGTATACAGATGCGTGGTGTGCTACTTTTGCATCCGCTGTAGGTATCAAGGCAGGGCTTACAGATATTATCCCTAGAGAGTGTAGCTGTAATCAGTTTATCCAGCTTGCTAAGAATATGGGTATCTGGGTAGAGAATGATGCTTACACTCCATCCGCTGGAGATATGATCCTCTATGATTGGGATGATAACGGAGTAGGAGATAATACAGGTAGTGCGGATCATATCGGTATTGTAGTATCTGTATCTGGAGGCGTTATTAAGGTTATCGAGGGTAACAAGAGTAACGCTGTAGGATATAGAGATCTTGCAGTAAACGGTAAGTATATCAGAGGCTTTGTTACTCCTAAGTACAGCTCTAAGGCTACTAAAGAGGAGGCTCCTAAGCCATCTGGTAACGGAGGAGGCTCTTACAATATTGGAGATATTGTAAACTTTACAGGATGCCTCCACTATACCAGCTCTACAGCTAGTGGCGTTGCATACGGTTGTAAGGCGGGACAGGCTAAGGTAACTAACAAGGCTGAGGGTGCGGTACATCCGTATCATTTACAGGCTATCTCTGGTAAGGGCTCTACTGTATATGGCTGGGTAAATGCTGGAGATATTTCTGGTAAGACAGGCGGAGGATCCGCTAAGACCTACACAGTAGTTAAGGGAGATACTCTTAGCAAGATCGCTAAAAAGTATGGAACTACTGTAGATACTCTGGTTAAGCTCAATGGTATCAAAAATAAAAACCTTATTAACATCGGACAGGTAATCAAGTTACCTTAATCCTTTAGGCACTCCTTAATATTTTTTCATATAGAGGGCTACTGGCTGTAAAATGCTGGTAGCCCTCATTTTTTAGTTGTATCTAGTATATAAGGGGTGTATAATAGATAGGAACTGAAAACAGCCTCATAAAGCCATCTATTTTATCGAGGGTAAAAGTCTACACCTAATATATAAAAGTGGCTGTATGAGGCACACAGGAGCTCACAGGACTATTACAGGAGGGTAAACAGGATGGCATACAGGAAAATAACGGATATAAAAGATACTATTGGTATGAGAGCGGTATTTTATGCCAGAGTATCTACAGCGGAGGAGGAACAGCTAAACGCTATAGAACTCCAGATTGAGGAAAATAGAGGATGTATTAAGGATCATGGCTGGAAACTGGTAGGAGAGTATATTGATCGCAGTAAGAGCGGTACGATGGTAAAGGGCAGGGATGATTACCAGAGGCTCTATGAGAATCTGTACGAGGATCTATTTGATATTGTAGTAATCAAGGATCAAGAGAGGCTACAGAGAAATACTCTGGATTGGTACCTCTTTATTAACAGGGTAGTACAGACAGGAAAGCTCCTGTTTATGTACATGGATGGGAAATTTTACTCCCCAGATGATGCCCTTATCACAGGTGTAAGAGCGATCATAGCGGAGGAGTTTAGCAGAAACCTTAGTAAGAAACTCCATAACTACCACGATCACAGAATAGAGAAAGCCAGACAGGGGCAGGAGATAGCCTTACAGGGTAGCGGTAATGTGTATGGCTGGGATAAAAAGGATGGCAAGTATTATATCAATCCAGAACAGGCTAAGGTAAGGAGGCTCATGTGTGAGGGCATTATGGCAAGAAAAGGCTCTACCCTCATAGCTAAGGAGCTTAATGATGCTGGATACCGTAACACGGTAGGGAAACCGTGGAAACCTATGGATATACCTAAATTTGTATATGATTGTAAAAATGTAGGTACCATGATTATAAACAAAGAAAGACACGATTTTGAGAGTAAGCAAACTATAAAACTCCCTAAGGAGGAGTGGGTATATGTAGAAAACGCTCTCCCTCCGATAGTCACACAGGAAGAGTGGGATCTAATCTGTAAGATCCATGAGGAGAGAGTAATAGCCACAGGATCCGACAGGAGAGGCAAGAAAACCAGCGGATACTCTTTTAGTGGTAAGCTGGTATGTGGTATTTGTGGGGCTCCTTACTGGAGGAAACAGAGAGTATCTAAGGATGAGTACTGGGTATGCAGTACAAAGCAGACTAAAGGCAGGAGAACCAGAAAAAGAGATAGCACGATGGGGAAAGCTGGAGAGCTAAATCCTTTAGGCTGTGATAATGAAAATATCTCTTATAACTCCCTCATGGAGATAATGGAGGTAGTATCAGAGCGATTACAGGCGAATACAGACACAATAAAGCAGGATATGATAAATTGGCTTACTAAACTCAGAAAACAGCTCCTAGAGGCAAATGGAGGGCATACAGAGGCAGATCTACAGCGTGAGCTCTCCAGAAAAAGTAAGCTACTGGATGCCTACTTAGATGGGATCCTAAATAAACAGGAATACCAGACAAAAGCAGAGGAGTTAGATGAGAGGATCATCCAGCTAAAAGCAGAAACAGAAAAGAATAAGGCTAACTCTGGAGATATTGCAGAGATAGATAAGGTATTGGCTAACATAGATGAGGAGGTATCCAGATATGTAGATGGTAATGAGAAATTAAAAGTAGAATACCTCTTAGAGCACTTAGAGCAGGTGCAGATCTTCCCAGATAAGGTTATAGTTATAGTACCGATATTGAGTGAGGGGATAGTAGTAGAGAAAACTCAGTATGTATCTAGGGAGAAATGGTTCAGGTAAGACAATGCTTATGAGGGCTATAAGCGGGCTTATACTTCCAACATCAGGAAAGGTATACATTAACGATAAGGAGCTTGGCAGGCACATTTCATTTCCGCCAAGTATAGGGATTTTAATTGAGAATCCTTCATTTATAAGCAATTATACAGGTTTTAAGAACCTAAAGATACTTGCATCTATCCAGAACCGTATTAGTGATGATGAGATAAGAGATGCTATAAGAAAGGTCGGACTTGACCCGGACGATAAGAGAACATTTAAGAAATATTCATTAGGAATGAAGCAGAGATTAGGAATTGCGGCGGCTATAATGGAACGCCCTGATATAGTTATTCTTGATGAGCCTATCAATGCACTTGATGAGGCAGGAGCAGGACTTATAAAGGGACTTTTAGATGAGCTTAAAGCCAATGGTTCACTTATAATAATTGCGTGCCACGACACAGAAGAACTTAACTATCTTTCAGATGAGATATACGAAATCTATGACGGCGAAATCACAGGTCATATAGAACACCCAGACGAAAAAGTATCTTAATGAAATAACTGCCATCAGTCTACTAACCTGATGGCAGTTTATTTTTCCAGCACACCTAATAATACACCCAATAATATATTCAATAATACATTGAATAACCTCCCCAAAATCTGTACAATATAAAATAATTATAAATCCCCACCAAAGGAAGGAACAAAATATGTATATAATAGCAGGATTAGGCAACCCAGGAGCACAATACGCAGGAACAAGACACAATGTTGGTTTCGCCTGCATAGATGAACTTGCCGACCAATATAATATAAGTGTAGACACATCTAAACATAAAGGTCTTATAGGAAAAGGTGTTATAGAAGGACATAAAGTAATTCTTGTAAAGCCTATGACTTATATGAATAATTCAGGCGAGTGTATAAGAGAAGTTATGGATTATTACAAGGCAGATATAGATGATTTAATTGTTATATTTGATGATATAAGCCTTGAACCGGGAAGGTTAAGACTCCGTCCAAAGGGAAGTGCAGGCGGACACAATGGAATTAAGAGCATAATTGCACACCTTGGAAGTGACCAGTTTAAGAGAGTTAAATTCGGAGTTGGGGATAAGCCAAAGGGCTGGGATCTTGCTGACTGGGTTCTTGGAAGATTTCCGGAGGAACTTTATCCAGCTTTAAGAGAGGGAACTAAGAGAGCCTGTGAGGCAGTAGAGTGCATAATGACAGAAGGTATTGAAAGTGGAATGAATAAATTCAATGGATAAGGAGCAGATATTTTGAACACATTTTTTGACCCTGTAAATAATACGGCGGCAGTTGAACAATTAAATAAAGAGCTTGGCAAAGACGGCGGAAGAACTGTGCTTATAAGCGGCTGTATTGATACACAGAAGGTGCACATATCAAGTGCAATAGCATCAGGATATAAGTATATGCTTATTGTTACAAGTGATGAAGCAAAAGCAAGAAAAATGTGTGATGATGCTTCATTTTTTAATAAAGAAGCAATATACTATCCAGCCAAGGATGCCATATTCTATAGTGCGGACGTACACGGCAACCAGATTACAGGCGAGAGATTAAGATGTATAAGCCGTATAATCAACCATAGCAGTACGGGCGAGGGAGTGCTTACAGTTGTTACAACTATGGACGGAATTGCAGACAGGCTCATACCTGTCGAAAGATTTAAGGAGGCAGTTATAACCCTTGATTATTCCAGCGAAATAGAACCAGAGAAGCTGGCAAAGAAGCTGGTGGCTATGGGCTTTGTGCGTACTGGAATGGTGGAGGACAAGGGACAGTTTGCAATACGTGGTGGAATTATAGATATTTTCTCATACACAGATGAAGCACCGGTTAGAATTGAGCTGTGGGATACGGAAGTTGATTCTATAAGAATGTTCGATGTTGAGAGCCAGAGGTCGATTGAAAGGCTCCAAAGCTACAGCATTTTCCCGGCTACTGAATATATATTTACAGAAGATGAGTTAAAAAATGGTCTGTACAATATTAAGGAAGAGTGTGACAGGCAGCTTGAGTGTTTTGATTATGGTAAGAGAAAGCGTACAAAGGAGCAGATTGAGGCGGGCAATAATCTTAACAAGCTTGTTGCAGATGTCGAGCGTACCGGTAATTATGAGAAGTTCACAGATACACTTGTGGCAGATACAGTTGGACTGGCAGAGTATTTTCCGGAGGAGAATACTCTTGTTGTGTTAGATGAGCCTAACAGGCTGAAAGAATGTAATGAGCTGACATTGTATGAATACAACGAGAGTATGAAGAACCGTCTTGCTGCAGGTTATGTGCTTCCAAGCCAGACTAATAAGGTCAAGGCTATGAATGAGATTATCAGTGATTTAAGGAATAATAAAAAGCTTATATTAACGACACTTGATTATAAGCCTGAGGGCTTTGAGATAGATTATTCTATGTACATCACGGCAAGAAGCATAAGCTCATATAATAACAGTTTTGAGTATCTGGCCAAGGATTTGGAAAAGTACAAGAAAAATGGATATACAACAATACTTGTATGCAGTTCAAGAACGAGGGCATTAAGAATAGTTGATGATCTGGGAAAGCTTGGAATTGCCAGCTTTTACAGCGAGGATTTTAATAAGGATTACGGAAGCGGGCTTATTATAGTGACATATGGGAGCCTGCATAAAGGCTTTGAGTATCCTGTTCTTTCATTTGTTGTTATTGCAGAGAATGATATATTCAGTGCAAGAAAGATGAAGAAGCTTAAGAAGAAAAAGCACGATGGAAAGAACATTGCCAGCTTTAACGAACTTAATATAGGCGATTATGTTGTGCACGAGAGCCACGGACTTGGTGTATACAAGGGAATAGAAAAGATACAGGTAGAAGGTGTTGAGAAGGATTATATTAAGATTGCGTATGCGAATAACGGCAATCTATATGTGCTTGCAACACAGCTTGACCGTCTGCAGAAGTACGCTAATCAGGATACGGAGAAAAAGCCTAAGCTTAACAGTCTTGGTGGTGTTGAGTGGAAGAAGACAAAAGCCAAGGTTACAGGGGCAGTTGAGGAAGTGGCTAAAGAGCTTGTAAGGCTTTATGCGATAAGGCAGAAGGTTGAGGGTTACAGATTTTCACAGGATACTGTATGGCAGAAGGAATTTGAGGAAATGTTTCCTTATGAGGAGACAGATGACCAGCTTAATGCCATTGAGGATACCAAGAAGGATATGGAAAGCGGCAGGGTTATGGACAGACTTATATGCGGCGATGTCGGCTATGGAAAGACAGAAGTTGCAATACGAGCTGCATTTAAGGCTGTTCAGGACGGCAAGCAGGTGGCTTACCTTGTTCCTACAACGGTGCTTGCAAGCCAGCATTTTTCAACATTTGAGGAGAGAATGAAAGGCTTTCCTGTTAATGTCGGTCAGTTGTCAAGCTTCAGGACAAGTGCACAGAATAAAAAGACGATTGAAGGGCTTAAGAATGGCACGATAGATGTTGTTATAGGAACGCACCGTGTATTGTCAAAGGATGTGCAGTTTAAGGATCTGGGACTGCTTATTATTGATGAGGAACAGCGTTTTGGTGTTGCACATAAAGAAAAGATTAAAGAATTAAAGAACAACATAGACGTTCTTACATTAAGTGCAACTCCTATTCCAAGAACACTTCATATGAGCCTTGTCGGTATTAGGGATATGAGTGTTCTTGAAGAGCCGCCGGTGGACAGACATCCGATACAGACATTTGTTACAGAACATAATGATGAGATGATAAGAGAGGCGGTTACAAGAGAACTTGCACGAAATGGACAGGTGTATTATGTATACAACAAGGTAAGGGACATTGAGGAACGTGCTGAGTATATACAAAATCTTGTTCCTGATGCGGTTGTTGCGTATGCACATGGACAGATGGATAAGCGTATGCTTGAAAAGATTATGTATGAGTTCGTCAATGGAGAGATAGATGTTCTTGTATCTACGACAATTATAGAAACAGGTATGGATATACCTAACTGTAACACTATGATTATAGAAAATGCTGACCAGTTCGGGCTTTCCCAGCTTTACCAGTTAAGGGGAAGAGTTGGACGAAGTACAAGAACGTCATATGCTTTTCTTATGTACAAAAGGGATAAGATGATATCCGAGGTTGCAGAGAAGAGATTAAGTGCTATAAAGGAATTCTCTGACCTTGGTTCGGGATTTAAGATTGCTATGAAAGACCTTGAGATAAGAGGTGCAGGAAATGTGCTTGGAAAGAGCCAGCACGGGCATATGGCGGCAGTAGGTTATGACTTGTATTGTAAAATGCTTAATCAGGCAGTCAATAACTTAAAGGGCATAAAGAACGAATACAGTTTTGAAACTACTGTTGATCTGGAAGTTGATGCATATATTCCAGCTTCATATATTAAGAGCGAATACCAGAAATTAGATATCTATAAAAGGATTGCAGCACTTGAAACGAGGGAAGAATTGTCAGATATGAAAGATGAGCTTTCAGACAGATATGGAAGTATTCCTTCGTGTGCTTCTAATCTTTTGATGGTAGCACTTATAAAGAGCAAGGCACATAAGATAGGAATTATGGAGATTAAGGGCGAAACTGCCGCTAATCCGGCAGGAGGTGCATCTAACTGGAGAACAGTTATGAATATATATCCTAAGGCTGATATAGATTCTGATGCAATTCCTAAACTTCTTGAAAGCTTCGGTGGGGCTTTGGATTTTAAAGTAAATGGAGTGCCATATTTTATATGGACAGTTACTAAAAGAAAATTTACAAGCCAGAAAGAATACCTTAACGGACTTTTAGATATGATGGATATTATGGAAGATGCAATTAGTACTTTACAAAATTAAATATAGTGGTATAATAATGACAATTTAGCACTTTAAAGTGTAACGCTTTAAAGCATAATAAAGCGTGTGCAGAAGCATATCAGGCATATGCAATATTTTCCTGTACACTGATACTAGATTGAGAACACCCGGTGCGGGAATTATTTTCTTAGCTTTTACCGGGAAAGAATGGAGGATTACTATGGAACAGAAAGGCGAGTTAGTATCATTCAGACCAGATATTAAGGTCGTTGATTGTACACTTAGGGATGGAGGTCTTGTTAACAATTTTGAATTCAGCGAAGATTTTGTGCGCGATTTGTATAAGGCAAATGTAGCCGCAGGTGTTGATTATATGGAATTTGGATATAAGGCATCAAAGGAAGTCTTTAAGGTTGAGGATTACGGCAAGTGGAAGTTCTGCGATGAGAAAGATATAAGAGCTATCGTTGGTGATAATGATACAGACTTAAAGATTTCTGTTATGGCAGACGTAGGAAGAACTGATTACAAGAAAGATATAATTCCTAAGTCTGAAAGTGTTATAGATATGGTAAGGGTAGCTACATATATTAATACTATACCTGCGGCTATAGAGATGATTAATTACTGTGCAGATATGGGATATGAAGTTACTATTAATATTATGGCTATCTCTACAGCAAGTGAGAATGAGTTAGACCTTGCACTTGAACTTCTTGCTGCACAGAGCAAGGCAAGCGTAATCTACCTTGTAGACAGCTACGGTTCACTTTATCCTGAACAGATAAGAAGACTTGCAGATAAATACATCAGGATTGCTGAGAAATACGGAAAGAGAGTTGGTATACACGCACACAATAACCAGCAGCTTGCATTTGCCAACACTATTGAGGCGTGCACAATAGGTGTAAGCTATCTTGATGTTACAATGAGCGGAATGGGCAGAGGAGCAGGTAACTGTTATACAGAGCTTCTTATGGGCTTCTTAAGAAATCCAAAGTACAGAATTTCACCAGTTCTTAAGTTCATTGAAAATCATATGGTTCCACTTAAGAAAGCCGGAGTTGTATGGGGGTGTGACGTCCAGTATATGATTACAGGAAATGCTAACCAGCACCCAAGAACAGCAATCGCATTCACAGGAGAAGGCAGAACAGACTACGATAACTTCTACACACAGATTACAAGCTATGAATGATCGCGAAAGCAATGAGCCGTGCCAGACATAATGTAAAGACACAGTTGTGCTTGCACAAAATTGTGGCTTTGCATTATGTCTGATAGGGCGAACGCCCGCGTGTCCAGTGCGGCGAAGCGGCGCTGGACTAATAGCGCGGCTCAAAAAGCTGTAAAATACATAAAAAATATACTTGTGAAATTATTAGATAGGCAAAATTTATTGACTTATATAAAATGTGGGTATAAAATATCCCTAATTTAATTAATCGATGGGATCCATTATAGTAAACACCAAAGAAAGAGTGTTATGCCAAGGGGTCAGCGTATTTACTGGTTGTCAGCGGTGTTGTAAGGACATTTTACAGCAAAGCAGACATTTATGGTTGGTATTGTAGAAGCTCCTGACAGTAAGGTGAGTAGACTGTCGAATACGAAAGGAAGTATAAAGTTATGGCAAAGAAAGATATTGATTGGTCTAATTTAGGATTTGGCTATGTAAAGACTGATAAGAGATTCGTAGCTAATTATAAGAATGGAGCATGGGATAATGGTGTTATCACAGATGATGATAAAGTCGTTATCAGCGAATGTGCTGGTGTATTACAGTATTCACAGTCATGTTTTGAAGGTATGAAGGCATACACAACAGAGAATGGTCACACAGTTATTTTCAGACCAGATATGAACGCAAGCAGAATGGCAGATTCCTGTAGAAGACTTGAGATGCCTGTATTCCCAGAAGATAAGTTCGTAGAAGCTATTGCTGAAACAGTAAGAGCTAATGAGGACTGGGTACCACCTTATGGTTCAGGTGCATCACTTTATATCCGTCCATATATGTTCGGAAGCAATCCAGTTATAGGTGTTAAGCCTGCTGATGAATATCAGTTCAGAGTATTCACAACACCTGTTGGACCATACTTCAAGGGCGGTGCTAAGCCACTTACAATCAAGGTTTCAGATTTTGATAGAGCAGCACCACACGGAACAGGTCATATCAAGGCTGGTCTTAACTATGCAATGAGCCTTCACGCAATCGTTACAGCTCACGCAGAAGGATATGCTGAGAATATGTATCTTGACCCAGCTACAAGAACTAAGGTTGAAGAGACAGGTGGAGCTAACTTCCTCTTTGTTACTAAGGACGGTAAGGTTGTAACACCTAAGTCAGATAGTATCTTACCATCTATTACAAGACGTTCATTAGTACACGTTGCTAAGGAATACCTTGGACTTGAAGTTGAAGAAAGAGAAGTTCTCTTTGATGAAGTTAAGGACTTTGCTGAATGTGGTCTTTGCGGTACAGCAGCAGTTATCTCTCCTGTAGGAAAGATAGTAGATCACGGCAAGGAAATCTGCTTACCAAGTGGTATGGACGAGATGGGACCTGTTACAAAGAAGTTATATGAAACTCTTACAGGTATCCAGATGGGTAGAATCGAAGCTCCTAAGGGCTGGATTTACACAGTAGACTAATATTGCTGATGGTTAACAGGCTGGTTAGAAGCTTAGATAACTGGTTTATAGATGTTTATTACAGCTGATAATGTAATTATTATATTCGGTCAGAATGTTAAAAGTACGTTCTGACCGAATTTTTGTGTGATAAATGTATGATTGGTGATGGGGTTAAAGGCATATTCTGCAGCTCTTTAATATAAGCTGTGCAGAATAGTTGTGCAATTAACACTTACACCATAAAATGAAAATATAGATGGAGTAAACATATGTTGTTTAGTAGTAAAGATTTAAGGAAGCTTATAATTCCGCTCATGTTTGAACAGCTTCTTGCAGTGCTTGTTGGACTTGTTGACACACTTATGGTATCACAGTCAGGAGAAGCGGCAGTTGCAGGAGTTGCACTTGTTGATAATATCAACAGGCTTATCATACAGGTTATGGCAGCACTTGCGACAGGTGGCGCTGTTGTTTGCAGTCAGTATATAGGTAAAGGCAGGGATGATGAATCGAGAAAGTCAGGAGCACAGCTTGAAACTGTTTTGTTAATATTTTCAGTTATAATGACAGCATTTTCAGTTTCATTTACAAGACCATTACTTAAGGTGATATTCGGAACTGTTGAAGATTCAGTTATGGATTGTGCTGTGTTATATTTTGTGATAACAGCCCTTTCATATCCTTTCCTTGGAATGTACAATGCAGGAGCTGCAATATTCAGGAGCGTAGGCAACAGTAAGGTAAGTATGAATATAAGCATACTTATGAATGTGATTAATGTAGCTGGAAATGCTTTGTTTGTATTCGTATTTAAGTGGAGTGTAGCTGGTGTTGCACTGTCAACAGCACTTAGCCGTGTTGCAGCTGGAATAGTTATGACAGTACTTGTATGCGGAAAGACTAATCCGATAAGAATAGATCATATAAAATATTTTGTTCCAGACTGGATATATATAAAGAAGATTCTGACAATAGGTATTCCATCAGGCATAGAAAATGGTATGTTCCAGATAGGAAAGCTTATGGTTGTAAGTATGGTTGCAACATTTGGAACAGCATCTACAGCCGCTAATTCGGTTGGCTATACAGTTATCGATTTTGCAAATATTCCGGCTTCATCTATGGGACTTGCACTTATCACAGTTGTTGGACAGTGCATAGGTGCCGGTGAGAAAGAACAGGCAAAAATGTATACTAAAAAAGTGCTTAAATGTGCGTATTTCGGCGACTGGATATGTAATATTCCATTATTCTTCTTAGCACCATTTATTGCTTCGTGGTTTAACTTATCAGGTGAGGCAACACAGATTACAGTAATGATTTTAAGATGCTTTAATGTGGTTTCATTATTTATATGGCCGCTTTCATTTACATTATCCAATCCATTAAGAGCGGCGGGAGATGTAAAATTTACAATGACAGCAAGTATTATCTCGATGTGGCTGTTCAGGGTCGGAAGCAGCTACGTCCTTGGCGTAATGCTTGGAATGGGAGTTCTTGGCGTATGGATAGGAATGTTCATTGACTGGGCAGCAAGGTCAGTATGCTTTGTTGCAAGGTTTGTTAGTGGAAGATGGCTTAAGAGAGGGTCATTGGCATAATTATGTAATTAATAGGCGTTTGCGAAACTCAGCAAAATTGATTGTTATTTGTACTGTGAACACAAGTAACCGCAATCACCTAATGTAATTAATAAAGAGAGGTATTATCGGGCCTATGGTATGGGCTTTCTTGACTGGCCAGGTGTGCACGGAAGGAAAGTCCATTTGAGTGGTCTGGCAATGCCTTTTTGTTTTCTAAATATTCTATTGCAATACATAGTGATATGTGGTATTCTATTTATATAGTATCTAATCTAAATATAATAATGTTTGATAGTAATATGTGGCAACCATATCGGAACTATATATGAAATCTAATGGCAATTCGCCAATATAATTCCAATATTTAAAATTTTAGTGCGAATAACTGACTATGGTGGATAAATGATAACCAATGAAAAGGAGGTTTAATGAAGTATCAGAGAGTAACCACACATCTTGCAGAAACAATGTCAAAGCTTGATGTAGATAAAGCAATGAGAGACGACTATGCTAAATGTATATTGGCAGATCCACAGATATTAGCCAATATAGTAAAAGTAATAGTGCCAGAATTCAGGGAATACAGCATAAAAGACATAATTCCCTGCATAGGAGAGACAATAGTATCACTTACAGTTCCGGAAAAGCTGTGCATTAAAATTGAAAGTGATGGAACTGAAGACGTAGATATAGAAGATGGAAAAATTATTTACGACATAAGATTTCCATTGTATTATAATAATAGAACAATTAAAATACTTGTAAATGTTGAGGCACAGAAAAGTATTTCATATACAAAGCTTGGTTATCATATCGAATCAAGAATGGTGTATTATATGGCAAGACTAGTGTCTTCACAGAAAAATGTAGAATTCATAAAATCAAACTATGATGACATCAAAGATGTATACAGCATATGGATATGTATGGATACAGAAGCCGATGAAGACTCTATAATAGAATTAGGCTTGCAGCCAAGAGTAATCTATGGCAATACAAGCTGGCTTCCACAGCGAAGCATAATGAATGGAGCGGTTATAAGAATAAGAAGCAGGGCAGATGTCGAAGAATCAAAAAATAAGCTTATAGCAATGCTGGAAGTATTATTTTCTTGCAGGGCAAGACAGGATAAGATGAACCGGTTAGAAGAATACGGACTTGAGATGACAACAGAATTAGAAGGGTGTGTGAATGATATGTGTAATATAAGTGATTTGCTGGTAGAAGAAAGCGAGGAACGCGGAGAAAGACGAGGAATGGCACAAGGAATGGAACGAGGGGAGAAACAGGCGCGTCTTGACAGCATAAGAACATTAATGAGAAAGTTGAATCAGACAGCAGAAGAGGCAATGGATACACTGGATATAGAGGAAAAAGATAGGGAGACGTATAGAAAGCTGCTATAAAAGTGGGTATAGAAAAGTTGGCTGACAGACAGTAAGAGGGTTGTTGCTGCGGCAGCCCTCTTACTATGTTATTACGGATTAAATACCATCTTCATCTTCAGCATCATAATCTCTGCCGTTAGGGAAAAGTAAGGAATCATCGGAAAGTTCTTTTTTCATTTCATCGTAATCCTCTTTGACGGCTTTATATGGGGAATCTAAATCTGTATCATAACTCCAGCCAGCTTCCTCCATTTCATCTAACATCTCTTTTTTTGTCATATAAATTTCACCTCCGTTGTTTATAATTATAATTTTTATATTGGATATATTCAAGTTATACAATGTGATAATACTATTTGCTTGGTTATAAAAACACACATAAAGTATATGTAGATAACTGCAAAAGAGCTTTTGAATTCAGTCGTACCGGTATACAATTAAAATTTAAGAGGTTTTTCATACAATTTTCATTACTTTTGTACAAATTATCTAAAATAAAACTGTATATACCGCTGAAAATATAAAAAATACCCAATGGGCATCTTGACCCACCAAGTTGGTTGTGCTAATATTAACTCAACTTTTGAGGTATTGGATAAAGGTTTAGTGCATAGTGACTAAGATAGTGGATGAAAGCCGTATTCTATATTACTATGTGCAAGCCTTTTTCGTATCTGATTAAAAGTGCGTATTAATGAAGAAGGAGGAATCCTAGTTATGAGGATTAAAAAAGAAGTTAGGAAGATTGTCGCTTCTGTATTAGCTTTCTTAATGGTTGTAAGCCTTATTCCGGTTAATAGTCTTATGACAAAAGCTAATGCAGCTTCAAAAACTACTTTTGAAGGTGGAAAGACAGTCGAAGACGGAACTTGGAAAGGATGGACATATAGTGCATTTGGTAATAGTGCCAAAGGTTCTGCAAGCGATACAGGAAAAGGTGGAATAAGTATAGAAGCCACTGGTGGTAAGATAAATAACGATGCAAAAAATCAAGGACTTAATACATTTATGTATAAATTAGATAGTTCTGTAGATTTTACTATTACAACACAGGCAACGCTTAATTCGATAGAGGCAAATGAGCAGGCAGCTTTCGGTTTAATGGTAAGAGATGAGATTGGCGAGCATGGTAGCGGTGATTTAGATACAACAAAGAACAATTTTGCATTTGTTGGTGGCTATGGCAAGAAAAAAGCCGAGGGATATGCTGGATATAAGACAACAAAGGTAAAACATAAAAGATTAGGTGAATCACCAGCAGTAGGTGGAACATATGACCTCGCTATTCAGAAGGTTGGTGACAACGTTAAGCTTTACTTTGATGGCGAAGTCGCTGCAGAGTGTTCAGCAGCAGATTTAATTACAGATGATACAATGTATGTTGGATTATTCGCAGCAAGAAATGCTAATGTAACATTCAACAATGTTAAGTTATCATATACATCAGACAGCACATCAGTTGCAATAACAGATATTACAGCACCTAAGAAGACAACATATTGTGCGGGTAATACATATGAAGATGTTGATTTGACAGGCTTTAAGGCTGTTGCAACAGTTAATGGCGAGACAAAGACAATCACAGCAGCAGATTGTGTTGTTGATATGAGCAGTAAACCATTTTCAGAGGTTACAGATGCAGGAAAGCTTACTCTTTTATATTTAGGACAGACAATAGAAGTGCCAATAACAGTTATCAAAGAAGTAGTATCTGATATGTATATTGAATATATGCCAGTTAAGACAGATTATATGGTAACTGATACAGCTCTTGATTTTACTGGTTTAGTAGGTAAGGTTGTATACAATAGTGGTAGAACATTTGATTTAAAGACACTTATTGATAGTAATGATACTAATACAAAAGTAAGTGATGTTGATTTCACAACTGCTGGAAACAAAGAAGTAACAGTAAGCCATACATATGGTGATGTTACAAAGGAAGTTGTTATTCCTATAAGCGTATCAGATGCAACAGTTAAGGATATTACAATAACAGCACCTAATACAACAAGATTTTATACAGACACAGAATATGATGCAGATGCTTATGTAGAAGGTCTTACAATAACAGCTGATTATTCAGATGGTTCAGCTAAGGTTATTCAGGGTACAGATTCAGTTAAGGCTTATGTAAAGGCTAAGACTGCTAAACTTGATACAAAAGTAGCAGGCGAGTACACATATGTAGTAGAATACAATGGTGCAAAGGCTGAATATACACTTGAAGTTGTTAAACCTACAGTACATTCACTTAAAGTAGATGTATATCCAACAACAACTACATATGTTAAGGGTACTGACTTTAGTGCAGACGGACTTGAAGTAGTTGCTGTATATGATAGTGGACGAGAAGAGAAAGTCGCTGAATCAGATGTTAAGGTTGATTCATCAGCATACAAGAAAGATGAAACAGGAACATATGATATTAAGATTTCTGCAACAGTAGATGGAAAGGCGCTTGAAACAACAATTCAGGCAACAGTAAGAGATAAGAAAGAATTTAAGTTTGAAGATCTTACTTGGAATTCAATTATATTTGGTCAGTCTATCGACAAAAAGGCAATGACAATAAATACTGCTACTGAAGGTTCAGTTATAATTGAAGCACCAGAAGGAAAAGGTAAGTGTACAGATGATGGACAGGATGGTATAGCTTATTATTATACAAAGTTAGATGCTAAGAATGATAACTTTGATATAACAGCTAACGTAACAGTTAATTACTTTATTACAAAGACAGCTCCTGATAATCAGGAAGGTTTTGGTATTATGGTAAGAGATTCTAACGGTACAGATGGTGATTCATCAATCTACTACTCTAATTCAATTGCAGTTGGTGGATATTATGGACAGGTAAATGTATTCGGTAGATATGGTGTTACAGATGGAGATGCATCTAATAGACATAATATTACAAGATTTAGCAAGATTGGTAAATCGTTAAAGTATCAGATTACAGAAGATAAACCACAGACATATGAATTAAGATTAAAGAAAGACAATTCAGGTATATATGCCTGGATGAAGGATATAGCAACAGGCAAATATGTAGAAGGTTCAAGTGTTACAAGTGAAGTAACGGGTGAGACTAATCCAGGTGGTGAGTTAGAGAATATCTTCTATTACTTACCAGCAGATACATTCTCAACAATAGATGAAAATAATATGTATCTTGGTTTCTTTGCAGCAAGAGGTGCTAAGATTACAGTTGATACATCATCAGTTGTACTTAATGTAACAGACAGAGCAGCAGATGCTCCACAGACATTTGACAAGCCAGCAGCTACAAAACCAGGTGTATCACAGACAACACTTAGTCAGACTTCATCAGAAAGCTATACATATGGTGTATCTGTTAATACTAAGGGACTTCTTACAATTAAGCAGAATGGCAAGACAATTGAAAGCCAGAAGTTAGTAGAAAAAGGAACATATACATTTGATACAACATTAATTGTTGGTGATAACAGATTTCAGGCATACTTTGAACCAGATGCAACACAGAATATAACATCATCAGCTCCAGTTGTAATGAATGCAACAGTTAACCGTAGAATAATTGCTCCAGTTAAGGAAGCTATATATTGTTCTCCAACAGGTACTTCATCAGCAGCAGGTACTAAGGAAGATCCATTAGATGTTCAGACAGCATTAACATATTGTCAGGCTGGTCAGGCTGTATATGCACTTGGTGGTACATACAATCTTAAGAAGACTACAGGTGTATGGCATGGCAATGATGGTACTGGTGAAGATGGAATGAAATATTTTATGGCAGCACCAGATAATACAGAAGATGTAGTATTTGATTTTGGCGGAAGCTTTGTAGATAGTAAGTTCGTATCTAATACATTTGATTTATCAGGTGATTACTGGTATGTAAGTGGTATGAAGTTCGGCAATGGCGGCGGTGTTAGACTTGGTGGCAGCCACAACATTGTAGAGAATTGTGATTTCTATGGTCACTCTAATTCAGGACTTTCAGTATCAAGAACTGATGGTTCTAATAATAAGGCAGATTGGCCTTCATACAACCAGATAATTAATTGTAACGCATATAATAATAGTGATAAGTCACAGAACAATGCAGATGGTTTCGCTGCTAAGCTTACTTGTGGTGAAGGCAATGTATTTAAGGGTTGTATAGCAGCATACAACGCTGATGATGGATGGGATCTCTTCTCTAAGGGCGCAACAGGAGCAATTGGAGCAGTAGAAATCTATGACAGCGTATGCTACGGTAATGGTATGTTATATTACAATGGTGCATTACATGACTCAAAGGGTGATGGTAATGGATTTAAGATGGGTGGTTCTGGTATAGCAGTTAATCACAAGATATATAACAGCTACTCATTTGGTAATACAGCTAATGGATTTACTAACAACTCAGATCCTATGGGAACTTATGTTAACTTAGTAGGTTATAATAATGGTGGTTCTAACTTAGAATTACATGTATATACAGGTGATGAACCTCAGTTTACAGTAGAGAATGTTAAGTCTTACTCAGATGATACATACAAGGAAATTGTAGATGCAGAAGGTAAGGCATTACTTAATAAGACAGATAAGGAAGCAAAGGAAGATGTAATCAGCCGTTACTATTCACTCGAAAGTTTCTTTATTAACAAGAATGGCGAGTCAGTTAATAGTGAAGGTGCAAAGCTTACAGCAGAAGATTTCAAGAACCTTAGCAATTTCAAGGATATCGTTAATGGTGGCATTGAAGCAATGCCAGAAGAAAAGGATGGCAAAGTCATCTTAGGTGATTTCCTCCAGTTCGTAGAGGGTAGACCAGAAGAGCATGTATGGGGTGAGTGGACAGTTAAGACAGCACCAACATGTACAGAAAAGGGTGTTGAACACAGATTATGTACTAAGTGTGATGCTGAACAGACAAGGGAAATAGATGCTTTAGGACATGATTTCAGCGATGAATTTACAGTTGATAAAGCACCTACAGTATTAGAAGAAGGTTCTAAGTCTCGTCATTGTAAACACGAAGGCTGTGCTGAGAAGGTAGATGTTACTTCAATTGCCAAGCTTACACCAGATACAGTTGCTTCAGGTGATATGAAAGACATCGTAAGTGTTGTAGTAGATACTGATGACATAGAGTTTACAGAAGCAGAAAAAGAGGCAATTGCTAATGGTGCTGATGTAAAGATTGAAGTTGATGTTAAGAATATTGCTGACAGCGTAACTGCTAAAGATAAGAATGCAGTAGAAGGTATTATATCTGGTAATTATGTAGTTGGTTCATATTTCGATATAAGCATTATATTATCAGTTGGTAACGATAAGAGAACAATAACATCTACAGATAAGAAGATTGAATTTACAATTGCTCTTCCAGAAAATCTTATTAATACAGATTCTACAGTAACAAGAACTTATAAGATTGTGAGAGTACACGATGGTGAAACAACTATCCTTGATACAGCATTTGATGCAGCAACAGGTAAACTTACATTTAAGTCAGATAAGTTCTCAACATATGCAATCATCTATAGTGATGCTAAGACTGAAGGCTCTGGAGAGGTTATAGATAATCCATCTACAAGTGAGCCAGCAGCTGGTAATCCAGAAACAGGTGAGAGCACAGCAACAGGTGATACAACTAACTCAGTAGTATATGTAATCTTAATGATTATGAGTGTTATGGCACTTGCAGGTGTATTCTTCTATGAGAAGAAGAGAAAAGGATTATCAAGATAATTAAAAAGTTTATCCGGTTAACCTAATATATAGTAACAAAAACTGCCGCTTTATGATTAACATAAAGTGGCAGTTTTATTTTTTTATAGATTTTTTGATTCTTATGTGATAAAATTTAGTCTGAAAAAGTGAATTGAAACTATAATAAAAGAGGTGTTATGCGATGAGTGAAGTTTCAACAATGGAAAGAGTAATTCGTTCTGATGTATCAATGGAAGAATGTAAGAAGATAGAGAAGGTTCTTAGAAAGAACAATATTTCATATTTTGAAAGATGGAAGTTACATACAGGGCTTCTTAGATTTCTTAATAATGATAAGAATGCCAAATGTGATATTTTAGTTCATATGGATTCCTTTGAGAGAGCTAAAGCACTGCTTGCGGCAGGAGGCGTTATGGACGAATCGGTCAGTGAACATAAGGATTCAAAGAACTCTAAGAATAAATAATTGTTAAGAATAAATGATTGATAGTAATAAGTAATTGTGAATAATCAATAATTGATAATAATCAATAATTATTTATGAATGATTGAACGAGAACAGAATACATACAGGTCAGGAATGGAGAATACTATATAATGAGAAAGAGCATAGTGAAAAATGCTTTAAAAAAGAAATCAGCTGTTATTATAGCTGTCATTATAAGTGTGTTGTTTGTATCGGGGTGTGGGAAATCATCAGGTGTAAGCAATAATGATGTATTAGATACAAGCGAGGTTTCAACACGGGAAGAAACAACAGTTGATACACACCCGTTTGACATAACAATGACGTTTACAGGTGATATTAACATTGCGGAGGGTGAGCCGACAACTAAAGAACTTGATAAGAATAACGGAGATATTACTAAATGTATATCGCCAGAGCTTATAAAGTATATGAAAGATGCAGATATTACATTGGTTAATAACGAATTCTGCTACAGTGACAGAGGTGCACCTCTTGCTAATAAAATGTGGACATTCAGAGCTGGTCCAGAGAGAGCAAAGGTGCTTAATGCACTTGGAGTAGATGTTGCACAGCTTGCTAATAATCACGTATATGATTATGGACAGGAGGCAATGTATGATACATTTTCTGCTTTAGAAGCAGTTGGAATTCCGTATGTTGGAGCTGGAAGAACGCTTGAAGAAGCAATGAAACCATATTATACAGAAGTTGACGGTAAGAAGATAGCTATTGTGGCAGCTTCAAGAGCTGAAAAGTATAAGATGACACCACAGGCTACAGATACTACGCCAGGAATACTCAGATGTTATGATACGGAGTTATTTGTCCAGACGATTAAAGAGGCCAGAGCTAATGCAGATTATGTAGTTGCGGTTGTCCACTGGGGTACTGAGCATACAACTGTGCTTGAGGACGTTCAGAGGTCTAGCGCAAGGGAATATATAGATGCAGGAGCAGATGTTATCATCGGCGGTCACAGCCATTGCCTTCAGGGTATAGAGTATTATGAGGATAAACCTATATTCTATAGTCTTGGTAATTTCTGGTTCGATGAATATAATGTTGATACAATGCTCGTTAATATCAGAATAAGTGGCAATGATTATGGTGATAAAATTGATGTATCAGTAGTGCCAGCTGTTCAGGACGGTACATTACAGGGCTGTGTGACACATATATGCACACAGGAAGAAGATAAAAGCAGAATATTCAGCCTTCTTAATAAGGTGAGTATTAATGCAAATGTGGCAGATGACGGAACAGTTACGCAGGTGAAATAGGTCTGTTGGCATAACGGATGGTATATGGCTTGAGTGGCGGCTCGTATCAGGGGCTTACGCCAGAATATTTAATTGGATATTGTTATAAAACAGATTGCAAAGAAAACCGCGGTTATTATCAAAAGTCAGGTACTTTGAGCACGCCGGTACTTAGGTGCTGTATTTTAGCACCTTAGTATCCGCTGCGTGCGAGAGTAGCGAGAGCGTGCCTGACGTTGATGATAACCGCGATTTTATTTACTGTCGTCCGTTAGTTATTTCTGTTATTTAGCTGAATTATTTATTAGTGTCATATATTGAATGACTATCGTGAAGCAATATGTATTAGTCTGTAGAATCTTTAAGCGACTGCATATATTCGTGCATAGACTCTGCCACAATCTTACTATGTGCCACAGCCTCTACAACAGTTCTAGCTCCATTAACGACATCACCAGATGCGAATATTCCCGGGCGTGATGTATGACCTGTTTCGTCAGCTTCAAGAAGACCACGTTTGTTGGCATTTAAGCCTTTAGTGCTGTTGACAAGCCTTGTCATTGGTCCCTGGCTTATTGAGATAATAACGCTGTCAGATTCATATAATGTGTCGCTTCCATCTACATCAGTGAATGAGCCATCTTCATTTTCTATTACATCTCTGAATATTACGCCGTTATCTTTAATCTCAACTGGTCGTTTGTTATATTCAAATTCAACACCTTCAAGAGTGGCGTAGCTGAATTCGTACTGGCTGGCAGCTACTTCTTTAGTGATAGAGAAGCAGGTTAGCCTGCGGACACCTTTTCTTATCGCTGTTCTTGCAACGTCCATAGCAGCATTACCAGCACCGATTACGATTACACGTTCTCCAAGCTTATAGCTGTCGGGGTTGTTAAGATAGTTAATTCCAAAGTGGACATTTCCAAATGTCTCGCCCTTTATGTGAAGTGTGTTAGGATTCCATACGCCAGTTCCTACGAATATAGACTTATAACCATCACGGAATAAATCTTCAATAGTTATTGCACTTCCTATAAGAGTATTAGGACGTACCTTGATACCCTTTAATTCAAGATGACGGTATTCGATATCGTCAAGAACTGATTTGGGAAGACGAAATTCTGGAATACCATATCTTAAGACACCGCCAATTTTGTCCTTGCCCTCAAATATAGTTACCTGATATCCATATCTTGCCAGGATAATAGCGATTGTAATTCCAGCAGGACCTGAACCGATAATAGCTACACGCATACCGTTAGATGGCTTAGGACCTTCTGTCATTTTGTTAGCATATGTAGTTGAGATATAATTCTCTATTGTTGAAAAATGTACAGGTGCTCCCTTACGTCCAAGAACACAATGCCCCTCGCATTGGTTTTCGTGGTTACAGACAAGACTGCATACAGTTGTAAGAGGATTATTTTCAAAAAGCATTTTACCTGCTTCATCAAGCTTGTTCTCTTTGAGTAACTTAATTGCCAGTGGAATGTTGGTGCTTATAGGGCAGCCTTTCTGACACTGTGGAACTTTGCATTGAAGACAACGATTGGCTTCATCCATAACATGTAATGCCATATATACCTGCTTTCTGCGCTAGTGCGCCATATAATAATAACCAGAATATATAGTCAGCAGGAAATGTTAGTGCCAACTAATATTCTGGTTATATTCTAGCATATGTGATTGCTTATTAAAAGAATAGATAATCTTTTCACAATTATTTGAAGATATTTCTGAATAATCTAACCAATATTGATTGTGAAGGTGCTAATGTGACTATAGTATCTGTGGTATTTAACATTCGTAGTACATACACGGCGATAAATAGCACCGCAGATAATATAAAGATACAATTCAACAGGCGGCTTAACCTGACGGAAGGCTTAATACGTCTGGTATTAACTATATATACGATAACACTTATTAATAGCACTGGAAGTGTAAGGACAAGAGGGTGATAATTAAGTGCAGCGTGTGTATCACCGTGAAGAATTGCAAGCACAGCTCTCGTCATACCGCAGGCTGGGCAGGAAATGCCTGTTATGAATTTAATAGGACAGCCAATATGGGTAAAATAGAGCAGTATAATAATAAGGAAGAAACAGGCTGATAATTTGAAAATGTTCCAGTAAGAAGATGTTCTGATGTTATGCCAGCGTATTGATGATTTAACAGGGTGTGAGCCGGCAGTTGTATTGTGCTGTGGGTTCAATGAATGTTTCATATTCTTAATAAAATCCTTAATATTAATAAAATTCTTAATATAATAAGTTACATTGTTAGAAATTATAATTGCCAATTATAGGTGCAAGTTAATTAATAAATATATAACAAATAGTGAAAAATATTACATATACACCTTGATAATAACGATAAGTTATATATTTTAATAAATTTTTAATTTTTGTGCATTTTACTCTATACAATTGTATTTTTAATGTATTTTCTTCTTATTATATAACATAATGGTATGTCTGCATACATTTTTTATATATGTTATAAATGATAAAACATAAAGAATTCTATGTAAAATATTAAAAAATAAATAAATGACCGATGGTCAGTATTGCTTGATATTCCTTAATTGTACTAACTTTTATACATAATAAATGCTGTATCATAAAGTCAGATAATACATATATTTTTATGTAATATTAGAAAATTATCATATCCATAATTAATTGAGATAACAAGTTAATGTACTAATATACATACATAGATTTGTATAATATGTTAAGATTAAAAAGTTAAGATTGTTAAAAATTAATTTATTTGCTTTACATTTCCATAAAATGGGTATAAACTTCGCAGTGAGAAAAAGAAAGGATAAGGAGATGGTTTTTTGAATGATTTAGCACAGAATCTTATTGAAGAGCTTCAATGTGAGACCGTCTTTACGATTCCTATTTTGGGTGGAATACCAGTATCTGAGGCAGTTGTGGTCACATGGATCATTATGGCAGTCCTGGTTGTAGTTTCATTTATACTGACCCGAAATCTTAAGGTGGATCATATAAGTAAAAGACAGGCTGTTGCTGAAAGCATAGTTACAGGTCTTATGAAGATGGTTCAAGGAATGGTTGGCGAGAAGGGTAAGGCTTATGTGCCGTATCTTACAACAGTTATGTTATATATTGGTGTTTCCAATATTATCGGACTGTTTGGATTTAAGTCCCCAACAAAGGACTTAAGAGTAACGGTAGCACTGGCACTTATGAGTATTATTCTTATTGAAGCTGCTGGTATCTATCACAAGGGTGTTAAGCGTTGGTTACACGGCTTTGTTGAGCCGGTTGCAATCGTAACACCAATTAACATTCTCGAAGTTGTTACAAAGCCACTTTCACTTTGTATGCGACTTTTCGGTAATGTATTAGGAGCTTTCGTTATTATGGAGCTTCTGAAAATGATACTTCCGGTAGGACTTCCGGTTGTGTTCAGTCTGTACTTCGATATATTTGATGGTTTACTTCAGGCATACGTATTTGTATTCCTTACATCATTGTATATTGATGAGATTACAGAATAATTAATTAAGAAAGCTTGTTGTGTAGGCAGATAGCCTATATATGAGTATATGTTAAGAAAAAGGAGATAAGATTATGAGTGGAACAATTATAGCTATTGGCGCAGGTATCGCCGTATTAGGTTCATTTGGTGCAGGTATTGGTATTGGTATAGCAACTGGTAGAGCTTCAGAAGCTGTTGCAAGACAGCCAGAGGCAGAAGGAAAGATTACAAAGACACTTATTCTTGGTAGTGCGTTGGCAGAGGCTACTGCTATTTACGGTTTCGTTATCGCCCTTATGATTATCGTTATGCTTGCTTAAGCATAATAAAAGCCTGCTTTGGCAGACAAATATAAAGATAACAAGAAAAGATTAAAGGAAAGGCAGGGAATAAGATGCTCCAGTTAGATGTTTGGAATGTTTTATTTACAGTTATTAACCTTTTAATTCTCTTTGTGCTTATGAGAATATTCTTATATAAGCCAGTTCAGAAGATTATTGCAGCAAGACAGGCAGAGGCCGATAAGCAGTTTGACGAGGCTGCGGCTAAGCAGAGCGAAGCAGAAGAACTTAAGACTAAGTATGAAGCAGTTTTAAGTGATGCTGAAAATGAGAAGAAAAAGGTTGTTGCTGAGGCGAGAAAGACTGCTGATGAAGAATATCAGCGTATCGTAACAGATGCACACAAGACAGCTTCACAGATTAAAGATGACGCCGAGGCTGAGGCAATAAGCCAGAAAGAACAGATATTAAAGAAAGCAGAAAAAGAAATTGCAGATATGGTTGTAGATGCAGCAGCTAAGGTTGTCGGAAGCAATAGTGCCGATACTAATGCAGCACTTTATGACACATTTTTGAATAAAGCAGGTGATAAATAGTGATACAGACAGC
>ENA-OPLX01000306-OPLX01000306.1-human-gut-metagenome-genome-assembly--contig:-NODE-306-length-30986-cov-9.789984_pt1 | contig 30986 bp, 20 predicted proteins | sample MGYA00241447_ERZ501726 | MGnify/ENA primary metagenome ERZ501726 (study PRJEB25962, sample SAMEA2042617) | human gut metagenome | biome: human gut; feature: human-associated habitat; material: faeces...
TTCAAAGTTCTAGCAGAACTTGGTACATCGTTTATGGTAAACTTACCATCGATATCGGTGACTGTTCCCATCGTTGTACCTTTCACTAATACGGATGCTCCCACAACAGGCTGATCATCTTCCTCAGAAATGACGACACCTGTCACCTTTTTAGGTGTTTGGGCAATCACTAGACCTATGCTTGCCAGCAAGCAGGCCAATAACAGCATTAATTTTCTTTTCATAAACACTCTTTATTATTATAAGAATTAGTAAGTCGCTTATTTTCGCTTAGTGCTATTTTGCAAATATAAGCACATATTTATAAATACAAAACAATTATTCAAAATAAATTTGAAAACTATTGTAAATACATTATGATAGTTATGAAGATAAATATATATCATCAAACTATCATAATGTCACATTTATATCAGTCTGTGCAAATTTAGCCCTGTTCAAATAATCATTATGTCATCTAAACACTTCCTTTTTATCTTTAACTAAGCCTTGAATAATATAAAAATTATATTAGATATAAATAATTAGTATGAAAATAGGTTATAGGAGAATATGATACAATTATGTGTTACGTAAAAAAGAGAAAATAAAATAAGTTCTGCTAGAACTTTGAAAATTAGCTACATTGGAATGAAAACTCAGGAGATTCCTATCAAAACAGGAACAATAAGAATTCTGATGAAACCAGATGCAGAAGTTCTGGAGGAAGTAGTGGTAACCGGCATGCAAAAAATGGACAAACGCCTTTTTACTGGTGCAACTCAACAATTAACAGCTGATAATGTAAAATTGGATGGTCTCCCTGATATTAGCCGTGGACTTGAAGGGCGTGCTGCGGGTGTGTCAGTCCAGAACGTATCCGGTACGTTTGGTACTGCTCCTAAAATTCGTGTACGTGGTGCTACCTCCATTTATGGTAGCTCCAAACCATTATGGGTGGTGGATGGAGTTATTATGGAAGATGCTATTGATGTGGGACCTGATGATTTATCTTCTGGTGATGCTGAAACTCTGATTAGTTCGGCTATTGCTGGTTTAAATTCCGATGATATTGAGAGCTTTCAGATTTTGAAAGACGGTTCAGCAACCTCAATCTATGGTGCACGTGCAATGGCAGGTGTAATTGTTGTTACTACAAAGAAAGGTAAAGCTGGAGTCAGCAAAATTAATTATACGGGTGAGTTTACTACGCGTATGGTGCCCTCATACAAAGAGTTCAATATTATGAATTCTCAGGAGCAAATGGGAATATATAAAGAATTGGAGCAAAAAGGTTGGTTGAATAGTGCTGATTTATTTCGTGCAAAGAATTCAGGTGTGTACGGACGTATGTATAAACTGATCGACCAGTTTAATGAAACGAATGGTCAATTTGGGCTGATGAATACTTTAGAAGCACGTAATGCTTATTTGACCGAAGCCGAAATGCGTAATACCGACTGGTTTGATGTATTATTCTCAAATAATATTTCACAGAATCACTCTGTAAGTATTACTTCAGGTTCTGATAAATCATCTTTTTATGCGTCATTGAGTGCCATGCTTGATCCGGGATGGTATAAGCAGAGTGAAGTGAAACGTTATACAGCCAATTTGAATACGACTTATAATATCTTAAAGAACCTAAGCATAAACTTGATATCAAGTGCTTCTTACCGTAAACAGAATGCACCAGGTACCATGAACTCATCATTGGACGTTGCGGCAGGTCAGGTTACACGTGATTTTGATATCAACCCCTATTCATACGCACTGAATACTTCACGTACATTAGATCCTAATACAGATTATGTGGCTAATTATGCTCCATTTAATATTCTCCGTGAATTGGACAATAATTTTATTGAGTTGAATGTTGTTGATGTAAAGTTCCAGGGGGAGTTGAAATGGAAGGTGTTGCAGGGCCTAGAAGTCAGTGCGCTGGGTGCTGTGCGTTATCAATCATCATCACAAGAACATAATATAATGGATGATTCTAATCAAGCAATTGCTTATCGTACGGGGTTGGACGATGCTACTATTCGTGATGAAAACGACTGGTTGTATAAGAATCCAGATAACCCATATGCATTACCTATTTCGATTCTTCCTGAAGGAGGTATTTATCAGCGTCAAGATCGTAAGATGTTGGGACTGGATTTCCGTGGTACTGTATCATGGAATCATCTATTTGCAGAAAAGCATATAACTAATCTTTTTGCAGGAATGGAAGTAAATGATCTTCAACGCTCTAACTCTTCATTCCAAGGATGGGGTATGCAATATTCTATGGGTGAGATTCCATCATATGTTTATCAGTACTTTAAGAAAGGTATTGAGACTGGAGAAAAGTATTATTCTATGGGGCATACTAGATATCGGAGTGTAGCTACATTTGCAAATGCTACTTATTCGTATGACGGACGTTATACGCTGAATGGTACTTTCCGCTATGAAGGAACTAATAGAATGGGGCGTAGCCGTTCTGCTCGTTGGCTGCCAACGTGGAATCTTTCTGCAGCGTGGAATGTTCATGAAGAGAAATTCTTCCAATCACTTCAACCAACGCTTTCAAATTTGACATTTAAGGCATCTTACTCATTGACAGCTGATCGTGGTCCGGCTGATGTAACAAATTCACAAGCTATTATTAAGAGTTATTCACCTTATCGTCCTTTCACTGATATTCAAGAAACGGGTCTTCATATAGTGGATTTGGAAAATAGTGAATTAACGTATGAAAAGAAGCATGAATTGAATATAGGAGTGGATGTAGGTTTTATTAATAATCGCATTAATCTTTCAGCTGACTGGTACACGCGCAATAACTATGACCTGATTGGGTTGATTCCAACACAAGGAGTGGGAGGTACTATTTATAAATATGCCAATGTAGCTACAATGAAGTCACATGGTATTGAATTTACCCTTTCAACCAGCAATATTAAAACGAAAGACTTCTCATGGAATTCTGATTTTATTTTTTCTCATGCTAAGAATGAAGTTACTGATTTGCGAGGACGTACTCGTATGATGGAACTTGTTTCGGGAAATGGATTTGCACGTGAAGGATATCCTGTGCGCGGGCTTTTCTCCATTCCTTTTGCAGGTTTGGATGAAAAAGGTATTCCTATGTTCGATATCAATGGAAATATAACATCGACTGATATTAATTTCCAGGAACGTGAGAAGTTAGATTATTTGAAATATGAAGGTCCGACAGATCCTACAATAACTGGTAGTTTCGGTAACGTTTTTGCATATAAAGGGTTTAAACTCAATGTATTCATGACTTATTCATTTGGTAATGTTGTTCGTTTGAATCCATATTTTAATTATAAATATTCCGATTTGAGTGCTATGCCTCGTGAATTCAAGAATCGTTGGACGCTTTCTGGGGATGAGGCAAAGACTAATATTCCTGCAATCTTGAGTAATCCGCAATATGAAGCAAACCGAACATTGTATAAAGCTTACAATGCTTACAATTATTCTACAGAGCGAATTGCAAAAGGTGATTTTATCCGTATGAAAGAAATCTCACTTTCTTATGAGTTTCCTAAGAGCTGGATTTCTGCTGCGAAGATTTCCAATCTTTCTTTGAAGTTACAGGCAACTAATTTATTCCTTATTTATGCAGATAAGAAATTGAATGGTCAAGATCCTGAATTCTTTAATACTGGTGGTGTAGCTTCACCGGTGCCACGTCAGTTTACATTAACTCTGCGTTTAGGATTGTAAGAGAATGATTTTAATAATAAAAAAAAAGATTAAAGATGAGACGAAATCAATTATATATTCCATTGTTCATCGCAACGCTTGCTATTGTCGGTAGCTCTTGTAATGATTTTCTTGACGAATTACCAGATAACCGGACGGAGCTGAATTCTGAGCAAAAAATAGCTAAAATGCTTGTTTCTGCTTATCCGGAAGGATCTGCGAATGAACTGTTTGAACTTTATAGTGATAATACCGACGATAACAGTGCCAGATATTCTTATTATAAGTTATCTGAGGAAGAGTGCTATAACTGGAAAGATACCCAGGAAGAATATCAGGATACGCCTACAAATCTTTGGGAAACCCATTATATAGCTATTGCTTCTGCTAACATGGCTTTGGAAGAGATTGAGAAACGGGGAAATCCGGAATCGTTGATGCCGCAGCGAGGAGAGGCTCTTGTTTGTCGGGCGTACAATCATTTTGTATTAGCAAATATTTTTTGTAATGCTTATAATACTCATGCATCACAGGAATTAGGTATTCCTTATATGACTAAAGTTGAAACAACTGTGCAACCACAATACGGGCGGGGTACTTTGCAGGAGACTTATGAGAAGATTGAGAAGGACTTATTAGATGGTATGGCTCTTATTTCCGATGATAGTTATTCTGTGCCGAAATATCATTTCACAAGGAAAGCTGCATATGCTTTTGCTGCACGTTTCTATCTTTATTATATGAAGCCTGACTTTTCTAATTGTGATGAGGTGATAAAATATGCAGATCGTGTGTTGGGAAGTGATCCTGCTGCCGAATTACGGGATTGGGAAGCGTTGGGAAAACTCTCTGCTAATGATAATGTACAGCCCGACGCATATATTGCTTCTACAAGTAAGGCTAACTTGTTGATAGGTAGTACCGTATCTAACTGGGGTATTATTCTGAGTAATTACATGACAGGAAAACGTTATCTACATAATAAGTTAATTGCTTCTTACGAAACATCACGTTCTTCCGGATTATGGGGTATCCCTGACCGCATGTATATGCAGCCTTTTACAACATCGGGCTATGAATGCAGTATGTTGAGAAAGGGCGGTTATTATGCTGGTGACTACCTGTATTATATGCCTGTGATTTTCTCTACAGACGAGACTTTGCTTTGCAGGGCTGAGGCTTATACGCTGAAAAAGAACTATCCAATGGCTGCTGCAGATCTTACTACATGGGAGAAAGCATATACTTCTAATAAGCAAACTTTAACTCCGGGGATGATAAATGAGTATTATGATAAGATGGATTATTACAATCCGACACAAAATCCGACTCCCAAGAAAAAGCTTCAGCCTGATTTTACTATTGAATCAGGTATACAGGAGAACTTTATTCACTGCATTCTGCATATGAGACGTATTGCTACTTTGCACGAAGGTCTGCGCTGGCCGGATATTAAACGTTATGGAATTGTTATCTATCGCCGTTCTATTGCTAATAACAATATAGTCGTAACAGATGAAATGCCGGTAAATGACGCAAGACGTGCTATGCAAATTCCTAAGAGTGTAGTTCTGGCAGGAATGCAACCCAATCCACGTACTGAAAATTAAAAGGAGGAAATAATATGAAGAAATATTATATTTATATACTAACGGCTGTTTTGCCCATTCTTTGGGGAGCCTGTAATAATGGCGATGATATTGACACCAAGCATAGTATTTTTTCAACAGAGCCAATGGAACATAATGGTTTTGATGAATGGTTGCTTGCTAATTATACATATCCGTATAACGTTGATTTCAAGTATCGTATGCAAGATATTGAAAGTGATCACAAATATAATCTGGTACCGGCGGATTACGATAAATCGGTTGCTTTGGCCAAGATTATCAAGCATGTATGGATGGAGGCATATACTGAACTTGCCGGACCGGCTTTTCTTCGGTCTTATGTGCCAAAAACTTTTCACTTGATAGGTTCTCCGGCTTATGATAGCAGTGGTACGAAGGTGTTGGGTACTGCCGAGGGAGGAAAGAAGATAACATTGTACGAAGTGAACAGTCTGGACTTTGAGAATGTCGATATCGAAGTTTTGAATGAGTATTACTTTAAGACGATGCACCATGAATTTGCACATATCCTGCATCAGAAGCGTAATTATGACCCATCGTTTGATCGCATTACCGAAGGAAAATATGTTGGTTCCGACTGGTATTTCTATGTTGCTGAAAATGGAAATTCATATTTGCGAGAGGATGCGGATGCATGGCCGGAAGGATTTGTGACGGCATATGCGATGAGTGAGGCAAGAGAAGATTTTGTAGAGAATATCGCCATGTATGTTACTCACGATCAGGCTTACTGGGATAATATGCTGAAGGTTGCCGGAACTGCCGGAGCGGCTATTATTAATCAGAAGTTTACTATTGTATACAATTATATGCTTGAAACTTGGGGTATTAATTTAGATGATTTGCGTGAGATTGTGTTAAGGCGTCAGCAAGAAATTCCGGAGCTGGATTTAAGTACTATTGAATAAAACAGGAAGATTATGAAAAAGAATATAATGATTTATTTGTTGATGGCTCTTGTATGCTTTGGTTTGCAATCCTGTCTTTTCCAGGAAGAGGATTATTTTGATGATTCTTCAGCGAACCGTGCAACAGAGGAAGTGAAGCAATATAGTGAGCTATTAGAATCGGCATCTAATGGTTGGAGAATGGAATATTACATAGGTCAGGACTATGCTTTGGGAGGCATAACTCTTCTGTGCAAGTTTGATGGTCAGCGAGTTACAATGGCATCTCAAGGATACGAAGGCGATGAGACTATTTCCTCTCTTTATAAGGTTGTATCGGAGGAAGCTACTATGCTTACATTCGACACTTATAATGCTTTTATTCATGCATATGCCAAGCCACAAGGCGGAGGTTCCAACCCCAATGCCAACCTGCAAGGAGATTACGAGTTTATTATAAAGGAAGCTTCAGCCGAGAAAATTGTAATGCAGGGCAAAAAGTATGGAAATACGATAGTAATGTATGCGCTTCCGGATGATTTGAACTGGGAGGCATATATAAACTCTGTGAATGATGTAGAAGAGAATGCTTTCTTTATACAATATCAGTTGTTGGTTGATGGAAATTTAGTTGGTATGACGCAGCGAAGTAATTATACTTTTGTTATAGCCTATAATGATGGTGGTAACATTGTACAAGAGCAATCTCCTTTCCTTTTTACAACCGATGGCTTTCGTTTCCGGGAACCAGTTTCACTGGCAGGAGTAACTGTGCAAAATTTTGTGTGGGACCCTTCCTCCGAGCTTTTTACTTGTACTGACGAGGGGGCAACTAACGTTAAAATGAAAGGAATTTATCCGGAGGGATATATTAAATATAATGATTATCTAGGTAATTATACTCTTACCTGCAAGATGTATAAAGATAATAATTTGACAGACGAAGAATTACCAATATCTATTATGGAGGATGTAGAAAATAAGAGTTATATTCTCAGGGGACTAATTGGTGATATAGTGCTCGATTATGATAGAGGTGAAGGAATTATGTCCTTTAAGACTCAAAAGGTAGGTTATATATCAGGATATTATTTGGGATGTACTACATATTGTTATGCCATGGGATTTTATCCTACATATATTAGTTATCAGGCAGGTCTGATGTTTGGTTTTGTGGCAAATGTACAACAGTCTCCGTTTGGATTTACATTTGAGGATGATGGGGTATTCGAAGCAGTAGGTGGTGCAAAAGCTGATTATATGGCCTTCGACCGCTATTCGGCACCTGATTATAGTCAAAGTTCATATGTTCAAGGGGTGGAACGTATGTATGGAGAGATGGTCTTTATGAAAGTTGAGGAATAAATAAAAAACTAGATTATGAAAAATATACTGAATTTATACTTAATAATATTCTGCTTATTTTTTGTTGCAGGATGTTCTTCAGATGACGATGCTGCCACTGTAAAATTGACAATTATAAAATCAGATTTGGATATGAAAGCTAGTGGTGGCACTGGAACTGTCGAATTTGCAGCAACTGGAACTGTCACGGCTACGGTGAATGCCGATTGGTGTCAGGTAATCGAAGTTGCAGATCATAAAGTTTCCATTTCTGTAGATGCTAATACAGGTTATCCGGGGCGTAGCGCACAAATCGTTTTAACTGATGGTGTGAGTACGCAGCAAGCAACCATACTGCAGGAAGGAGCTATTTGGAAATATAATAGAGATGCTACCTATTTCACATTGACAGATGCTGCAGAGGAGGTCCCTGTTGAAATGTCGAGTAATTTGCCTATTCAGGTATCTATTCCAGCAGATGCTTCTCAATGGTTATCCTATGAAATGACGAGTGATGGATTTAAGTTTATTGCAAAAGAGAATCTCACTGGTAAAATTCGTTCGGCCATTGTAAAAGTGACTACTGGCATTCGTGAAATTGAATATGCTTTATTGCAGTACGATATTGATGACTTATTGGGACAATGGACAGGTGTTGTGAAAGTCGTTGCTACAGCATTTGGTATTAATCAAGTTCTTTCATTAGAGGAAAATACTCAAATTGTTAAAAATCCGGGTGGTAATGGCTATATATTCCAGCTACCAATGACAAGACTGTTGGGAGCAACGATTGTTTTAGCGGTCACCTATCAAGATGGAGCTTTAGTTATAACCACTCCACAGCAGCAAAATTATGCTTTGTCTGATGGGCAAGGAGGAGTGATGTACGGCTCAATAATAACTAAAACTGATGATGGTTTGTATTTACAGGGAAAAATTATTCTTTCTCCTGTATTAATGAATGATGGGCAGGTTGCGTTAGCTTATATTACAGATGCATATATGTCAATGGGATTATTTAAGGGAAGAGTTCCGTCTACTGCAAATTATGCAGGACTTTCTATTGATTTTCCTGCTATTTTGATGCAATATGCTGAATAATATTTTGCATGAAATACTATTTTTATATAGTGGTTTAACTGTTTGTTATGAGAAGAACTTGCATTAATTGATCCTAAGAGCTATTATCGTAAGGTAGTAGCTCTTAATATTTAAATATTTATTTAATAATCTTTATATTACGCATCAATCCACTATACTTAGCCCTTTTCACTGCGCTACCTTTGAAAATGGTTTTATATTGCTCTTCACTCAGCGAATGCCAATCATCCTTCTTCATACTTAGCAAAGAAGGAGACGGTTGAAATTCGGCTGTCCGGCAAGGAGTGGCAAAGCGATTCCAAGGGCAAGCTTTCAGACATTCGTCACAGCCATATATTTTATTACCCATTTTTTTTCCTGTATTGAGCGAAAGTTCCCCACGATACTCAATGGTAAGATAAGAAAGACATCTCTCGGAATTGAGCCTGAAAGGGGCTTCCAGCGCTTTTGTCGGGCAGGCATCCAGGCAACGTGTACACGAACCGCATTGATTTCGTTGTGGAGAGTCATAATTGTCAGCTTCCCTATCAAGAATAATTTCCCCTAAGAAGAAGCAGGAGCCGGCGTGAGGAATGATGAGATGTGTATTCTTTCCTATCCATCCCAAGCCGGTACGCCATGCCCAATAACGTTCGAGTATGGGAGCGGTATCACAGAATATGCGGCCTTGAAGCGGAGAAGCGGAGGTTTGGGATACTGGGGCTTGGGGTGCTGAGGCGTAGTTTTCAGTATATGTGCCGATATTGTTTGTCGAGGCGATAGTACTGTCTGTTTCTTCGGAGAATGAAACTTCTTTTTCTATAAACTCAAAAAGTTCCTTCAATTTCCCCTTCATCACATCGTGATAATCTTTCCCGTAGGCATACCATGCAATCTGATACTCACCTTCGGGAAGTTTTTTTGCCGGATAATAGTTTAGCGCAACGCTGATCACCGTACGTGCCCCTTCCACCAACAAGCGCGGATCGAGCCGTTTATCCTCATAATTCTGCATATACGCCATCTCTGCCTGGCAACCGTCCGCCAGCCATTGACGGAAGGCGGTAGCCACAGTTTCATCCACAGCTTCGGCAGGCGCCAGTCCGCAGGCGGAAAAGCCGAGGCGTAGTGCTTCGGCTTTAATTCGGTCTGAGGAGAGGAGCTTTTTCATAATGGATATGGATGAAAACCTTATCGGTAATTAGAAAACTTGCTGTCGGCAGGTAAAATGTTTCTTTGCCGGCAGCTAGAATACCTTGAACACATAGCCTTCCGCTTTCAGAAACTCGATGGCACGGGGGAGAGCATATTGCAGATTCCCGTTGTTCCACGATTTCAGAGAGTCGTGGAAGGTGATGATGGAACCGTTGCGTACGTAGCGTTTTACGTTGTTCAGTACCTGTTCCGGGCGCATTCGCTTACTGTAATCGCGGGTTACGAGATCCCACATGATGATACGGTAATGGTGGCGAAGGGTGTAATATTGCCGGAATCCCATGTGCCCATGTGGCGGGCGGAACAAGTCCGAGTGGATAATTTCGTCTACCCGTCTGGTGTTGGCCAGATAATCCGGATTGGAATATTCAAAGCCGCGGATGTGGTTGAAAGTATGGTTGCCGATGCGGTGTCCGTGTTCTACCACCATCCGGTATTCGTCCGGGTGTTTGCGGATATTGTCGCCTACCATGAAGAAGGTAGCTTTAATATCGTGTTTCTTCAGTAGCTCCAGTACCCAAGGGGTAACTTCCGGGATAGGGCCGTCGTCAAAAGTCAGGTAGACTGCCCGTTCGTTTGGGTCCATCCGGAAGATGGCTTGTGGATACAGCGCTCGGAAGAACCAAGGTGGTTGTTCTATAAACATAAGAGTCTTTATTAATAAGTAACAGGTAATAAGTAATAAGTAATAACCGTGCGGCTTATGGCGCAGCTTATTACTTATTACTTAATACTTATTACTTAGTTTTTATTTCCCTTTCATTCTCGCAACGTACTCATTGTATAGCTGGTCGAGTTGTTCCGAGTAATGTTTAGCCAATTCTTCTGATTTGTATTTCTCCATCAGGCGTACTTCTGCGTCAAGCAGTCCTGCGTTGTACATGAAGTTTTCGCTGGCGATGGAAAGTTGGTAATCAGTCAGGCTGAGATACCAGATCATGTATTCGAGAGACTTGTTGGCAAGTTCGTCGATGATCTTGTTCGCTTTTTCGTTTTGTCCCAGCTGGTAGTAGGCTTCCGCCATTTGGAAGGCGCCGTTTGCCCAGTCATACGGTACGTTGTATGACGGGATCATCTTCTCGGCGTAGTCGAGTGCGGCGAGTGCCTTGTCTTTTTTGCCTTCTTTGATGAGCTGTCCTACGAGCTGTGTGAAGATGCGCCGGTGTGTGTAGCACATACGCATTACGTTTTCGTCGATGTAGATGCCCGGTTTCTCGATGCCGCCGAACTTGAACTTGTTCATCAGGTTGTCGTACATCTTTTCGCTGTCGATCTTGCTGTTCAGCTTGTCCGTATCGAACGGAGTGAAGCGGTATGCCAGACCTTCCTGCGTGAAGTGGTTGTCCATGCCGAGGTGGTTTTCACTGCCTACGGTGATAGCCATGTAGATGGGACGTTCCCAGTTGGCGTTGGCAAGCATTTCGAGCATCATCAGTTCACTCTTGTAGAGGGCGCGTTTCGGGTTGCCGTTGGCGTCTCTCAGCAAGATGGTCATGTATTCGGGGATGGAGTCGTCCAGTGCTTCCGGTATCTTCATGCCGGAACGGCGGACAGCTTCCTTGTCGATCTTCATTACGATGCTGTCGGTAGGGATGACGCGCAGTCCTTCCTTATCCGAACGAACCCAGTATTTGAGGATATTCTTCAGTTCATACGGGTTTTCTCCAAACTGTTCTTTCAGTTCGTTCATCGCTTCCGGATTTCCGTTTTCGAGCGCGCTGTCTGCCTGTGCATACATCTGGTCGATATTCTTCTTTACTTCCGGACGGATGGGGATGTATTCGTTCTGGCCTTCGACGTATTCCACACGGTCCCAAGTGATCGGGAGTGACGGAGAGTCGTAGGCGGGACGTTTCATCTGGTCGATGTACCAGTCGGTCTGCAGGTAGCTGAGGTTACAGGTACGTGCATCGGTACGGAAACCTTCTGTCTCCTGATTGTACCACAACGGGAAAGTATCGTTGTCACCATTGGTGAAGATGATCGGATTTCCTTCTTCCTGCAAGGTCATCAGATAGTTCTGACCGAAGTCACGGGCAACAAAGCGTCCGCTACGGTCGTGGTCGTCCCATGTCTGTCCGGCCATTTGGATGGGGACAAGCAGACAGAGTACTGATGCGAGCGCGGCAGCCGGAACTTCTTTCATCTTGCAGTAATCGCGTAACATACGGATGATACCTGCGACTCCCATACCCACCCAGATGGCGAAGGCGTAGAACGAACCGGCATACGCATAGTCACGTTCACGCGGCTGCGCAGGTGTCTGGTTAAGGTAGAGCACAATGGCGATACCTGTCATAAAGAACAGGAAGAACACCACCCAGAATTGCTGGATACCCCGCTGGCTGTGGTATGCTTGCCAGAAGAGTCCGATCAAGCCGAGCAGCAGCGGCAGGCAGTAGAATACGTTGTGTCCTTTGTTGTTTTTGAGGTCCTGCGGAAGCAATTCCTGGTTGCCCACCAGCAGATTGTCGATAAACGGGATACCGGTGATCCAGTTACCGTGTTCTATTTCTCCGCTGCTCTGAATGTCGTTCTGCCGTCCGGCGAAGTTCCACATAAAGTAGCGCCAGTACATGAAGTTGAGCTGGTAGGAGAAAAAGAACTTGATGTTTTCCCATTGGTTCGGTACGTTCACCATCACCATTTCGCCGCATTGGTCGTATGGGACGTCATGCCCCTTGATGTCTACCCACTGCTTGTAGAGTGAGGAGTGCGCGGAGCTGTACATACGGGGGAAAAGCATATTTTGCGCGTATTCGTATTCGATACGTCCCGGCAGTTCGATGTATGAGTCTTTTTCGTCCGGTGAGGTTTTTTCTTTGCGGACGTATTTGCTTCCCGTCTGTGACTGGCGGGGGACGCAGTATCCGTCTTTCACGTCGAGTGCCACTTTCGAGGAGAAAGCAGGACCGTAGAAGAGAGGACGGGTTCCGTATTGTTCACGGCCGAGGTATTCGCCCAGCGTGAAGATATCTTCCGGAGAGTTCTGGTCCATCGGTGTGTTGGCGGTAGAACGGATTACGATCAGTGCATAAGAGGAATAACCGATCACGATCATCATGGTGCACAGCAATGCCGTATTCATGGTACGGGCGGAGATGCGCCATTTCTCTTTGATCTTTTCCTGTACTTGTGGAGCAAGGTAGATGCCAAGAATTGCGATCACTACGACACCGATAAGGATGCTGCTTACGCCGTGTCCGTAGAATGGAATACCCAGCAGGGCGATGGTCAGAATGAATGAGATGGCCATGCGGAGTCTGCTCTTTTCGGTGTAGCTTTCGTACACACCCCAGATAAGGGCGGCAGCAAGCAGAATGATATAGACTACGACGCCGGAGTTGAACGACATACCGAGTCCGTTAACAAACAGCAGTTCGAACCAGCCGCCGACTTTAACGATACCGGGCACGATGCCATAAAGCACGGCTGCTACGAGTACGCCCGATCCGAGCAGGGCGAGCAATGAGCCTTTGGCAGTGGCGTTCGGAGTTTTCTTGTAGTAGTACACCAATACGATTGCCGGCAGACAGAGGAGGTTCAGCAAGTGAACACCGATACTCAGTCCGGTCAGATAAGCGATCAGAATCAGCCAGCGGTCGCTGTGAGGCTGGTTGGCCACATCTTCCCATTTCAGAATCAGCCAGAATACAACGGCTGTAAAGAGGGAGGAGAAAGCATATACTTCGCCTTCTACGGCAGAGAACCAGAAGGTGTCGCTGAAGGTGTAGACCAGCGCGCCGACCAGTCCGCTACCCATGACAGTGATAAGTTGTCCTTTCGTGATGTTGTTCTCGTCGGTGATCACCAGTTTGCGTACCAGATGGGTGATGCTCCAGAAAAGGAACAGGATACAGGCACCGCTCATCAGTGCGCTCATGTAGTTTACCATCTTCGCTACGGTGGTTACATCGGAGGCAAATTGAGAGAACAGGTTTGCTACCAGCATGAAGAAAGGTGCGCCGGGCGGGTGTCCTACTTCCAGTTTATAACCGGTAGTTATAAACTCGGGACAGTCCCAAAAACTTGCGGTCGGTTCTATTGTCAGGCAGTAGACCGTTGCCGCAATGATGAATGTAAGCCAACCCACGAGGTTGTTTATAGTTCTGTACTGTTTCATTAGCACTATCTAGATTTTTCGTTAAAAAACAGATTACGTGGGCGCAAAGATAGTGATTTGTAAGGATAATGAGGCAGAAAGTAAGAAATATTAAGTAACAGAAAGGTGATTTACTTTATCTTATGTCCTTTTAGGGAAACAGTGGAATCACTAAACAGTATAAACAACGGTAGGTATGAAGATACCAATTTTGTGTCTTTTATACCAAGCAATGAATCATTTGTTGGTCAATAATACTTGCGTTGTCAGACATTAATAGCTGACTTCTCAACTGTTAATACCTGACATGTCAACTATTAACATCTGACATCTCAATCATTAACAGTTGAGAAGTCAGTTGTTGCTGCTTGATGTGACCGTTGTAAATGACTGATATGCAGTGCGGCCGTTCTTTGATGTAGCACCAGCAAATGAATGTTTAGTGATGATGATGATGTTCACCGAGAACGCGGTGTGGCAACGTGCCGTGTCCCAGCAGTTCGATAGGGCAGTTGAAATTTCTTTCCAGCCATTCTGTGGAAACGCCTGTGTCAGGGTGGTAATCCAGTGTCTCGTTGACGCAGGCGATGGATTTCACTTGTTGCAGTACAGTGCCAATGTCGTGACTGACAAGGATGATGGCGCATTCTTTGTTAATCTCCGCCAGCAGTTCGTAGAGTCGGGCTTCAAAACGTTTGTCGATATACGTGCTGGGTTCGTCAAGAATCAGTACCGAAGGGTCGGAGATGATGGCACGTCCCAGCAGTGCGCGTTGTAGTTGCCCGCCGCTAAGCTGCCCGATGGAACGGTGTTCGAGTCCTTCGAGTCCCATACGGGCGATGATATGCTTGCCTTTTTCTCTTTGCTCGGGAGTGAAGCGGGAGGTGAGGGATTTCTGGATACTTAGTCCGGAAAGTATCACTTCCTCTACCGAAATCGGGAATTTCCGGTCGATGGTGCTATACTGCGGCAGATAGCCGAGGGAAAGTGAAGAATTGGAAGTGGAAAGTTGAGAGTGGGAGGATGCTTCTGTAGGGGCATGGAAGTTGATTTCTCCGGCTGTCGGTTTCAGCAGACCGAGGATGCACTTGATGAGTGTTGTCTTACCGCCTCCGTTCGGACCGATGATGCCCAGAAAGTCCCGTTCGTAAACGTTCAGGTTGACGTCGTGGAGTACGGTACGGCCGTCGTATCCGGCAGCAAGGTTCTTTATTTCGATAATCGGTTTCATATTTGGAGAATTACTTCGTTTATGTATCATTCGGTCATTAACGCTATGGAGGCCCGTTGTTATTCGGGGCCCATAGGGGTGAGAGCTTTGGCTACGTTCAGCATTTCTGTTTCCCAGTCGTAGCTTAACGGGTTGATGGGGACTACCTTTGTGCCGGTTTGCTGTGCGATGGTTTCCGCGTTGCGCTTGTCGAACTCCGGTTGGACGAAGATGACGCTTACTTTCTCCGATTTGCACAGGTCTATCAGTTCTTTCAGATGGGCGGGCGAAGGTTCTTTGCCGCCTTCTTCGATTGAAATCTGATGCAGGCCGTAGTCACGGGCAAAGTAGGAGAGAGCCGGATGGTAAATCATAAAGGCTTTGGCCGATTCCGGAGCGGAAAGTTGCCGGCGGATAAGGCTGTCGGTGTGCTGGATACGTTGGCAGAGGGAGTCGTAACGTGCCAGATAATATGCTTCGTTGGGCTTGTCGAGCATACAAAGTGCCTTGAAGGTGTTTCCGGCAAGGATGAGGGCGTTGGCGGTAGAGTTCCAGATATGCGGTTCTACGGCGTGGTTGTGCCCGTCGTGGTCATGATGTCCTGCTGCGTGGTTGTGCTCACCGTTGTTCAGAATTAGGTCTATACCTTTCGAGGTGTCGAATACTTGGATATGAGGGGTGTTATTCATCAGTCGGTCCATCCAGGTCTGCTCGAAGCCGATGTAGCCGATGCGGAGATAGGCTTTGCTGTCTCCCAGAGAGACAAGTTGCTGAGGAATAGGGTCGTATGTCTCCGGACTGGAACCTTTCGGGACCATGCTGACTACCGTGAATTTATCACCGGCAATCGCTTCCGTGAAGTAGCGCTGCGGTTCGATAGTGACGGTAATGACCGGTTTCGCTTCTTCGCTGCCGCTTGCTTTGGACGTGCGACCCGTGCAGGCTGCCAACAGGAGGCAGGAGCCGAGAAGAAGGAGTGTTTTCAAATCTTTTAGTTGTTGTTTCATGACTATTGTATTAATATCGGGGGTTGATTCTGTTCCAGTTTTCGGGCACGTAGTATTTCCCGCTTTCCTCCCGGAGGACCGGGAAGGCGCTCTACGATAAAGCCTGCGGCCTGCAGCATACGTCGGATGACTCCTTTGGCACAATAAGTGGTGAGGATGCCTCCTTCATTTAATAAAACATATAAACGGTTAAATAGTTCCTGCGACCACATTTCCGGCTGCTTTTCCGGAGCGAAAGCGTCGAAATAGATAATGTCGAATGATAATGGAGAATGGCTACGCTGTGTAATGGTGCGGTTTATTGTCTGTTGTCCATTTTCTACTCGTTCATTAACCCATTTATTGACGTCGGCTTGTACTTTGCAAAGAGTGAAGTTGGGGGTAAAGGATATTTCTTCTTCCCACGGTGATGTATGAATCGCTCTGAACAGGTCGGTGGCTGCTTGTTGTCCGCTACTGCTTGCTGATTGCTCATCATTCTCTTTCTCTATATATCCCAGTTGCTCCACCATCTGCCATTCCAACGGATAGAGTTCAAGTCCTGTATAATGTACGTTACGTCCGCTTCTTTCTGCTTCTTCAAGTGTAAGCCAAGCATTCAGCCCCGTTCCGAAACCGATCTCCAGAATATGCGGGGAGGGGGCAGCGGAGGCTTTCAGTCCCATGTTGATGAAAATATGCTGGGACTCCGTACGTGCTCCTTTGGTCGAATGATAATGTTCATTCAATTCCGGAACAAATAGGGTGGCGCTCCCGTCATCAGTCTTTTCAATCACTCTTTTCATCTCAAAAAACTTATTACCTATTACCTGTTACTTATTACCTATTATTTCATCCTGCAACGACATTCCATGCGCTTTCCAGTACGTACAGAAGCAGAATGTAACGTATCAGTTTGCCGACAAACATGGAGGCGGTGGTAAGCCATATATTACTTCGCATAAATCCCAGTGCGATGGAGATCACCTCTCCGATGGCCGGCAGGAAAGCGAAGAATGCCATCAATGCTCCTTTCCCTTGCAGGAATTTCACCATCTTGTCTACTTTCTCCTTCTTTACTTTGAAGTATTTCTCAATCCAGCTTATTTTGCCCAGACGCCCCATATAGTAGCAGGTCATTCCGCCTGCCGTATTGCCGAGGGTGGCAGCCAATATACAGGCAGTGGGTGGCAGTCCGAGTTTTACCAGTGCTACCAACACCAGTTCGGAACTGAATGGTACAATACTCCCTGCGAGTAAGGCCGAGATAAACAATCCCGGAAGTCCCCATTCGATGAGGAGTTGTATCGTTGAGTCTATAAAAGCGTCCATACGTTAAAACCAAATAAAAGGATGAGGCAGACCGTGGCAACAATGAAGAATATATTCGATGTTTTGTTGTTGGTCAGCACAAAAAGGTGGCCGATCAGTATGCTGTTGCTTATCATGAGCAACGGCAAGAGATTGCTGCATTGTGACGGCTGTAGCACAATCAGTACGAAGAGAAAGAGGGTCACGTCTATGAGAAACTGTAAATAGGCGCGCGTGCGTATCTTATCTTCGAATCCGGCAACGACGCAATGAGCGGCGCTGACGATGAACAACACAAGCAGATAACCGAGAGTCGCCAGTTCCCACGGCTGGAGTATCTGTAGGTTGAATATGTCTCCAAAAGTGGCCAGCTCTTTGAAAGGATGATAGAACAGCTCCATCTGATCATAGAAGAAAGCGTGTCCGAACAGCATCCAGTAAGGCATTGTCCATCCTATCAGTGCGCCGCAGAAACTGCGGAACGTAAGTGACTGAAAGCGATGCGCCTCAAACAACCAGAGCACCGAGAAGAAGGTGAGCTGGGGAAAGAGAATGCTCCCTGCACCGATAAACAGGAACGAGTAGAACAGATATCCTGACGCCTGCGACTGCTGGTAACTCTTGAACAGGAAATAGATGGAGAATAAAAAGGTTATGGCGGCAACGTTTCCGGCATATAGCAGGTGCATCTCCGGACAGACGGTGACCAGCAGAAAATAGATGGCTGTCTGCACGGAAGCCCGCATACGGATGATACTGAACCGGTTGTTCAGCTCGATCAGGAAATAGCCGATAGCCGCGTAAATCAAGAAACTGACAAGATGCTCCGCCCATGCGGGGAGCAGCAACGTGCGGGCAGACTGCCAAAGCACGGAACCGCCTTCTTCGCCCGCTGTCATGGTGAGTTCGGGCAATAGGGCAGAGGTCAGCACCCAACAAAGGGTGCAGATGAAAATCGCAGCAGGGAGTGTCCACCGCCCTGCTGTGACCAGACCTTGTAGTCTCTTGTTTCTCATTATAAGTCGAATCCGATGTCGCGACGGAAATATTTCTTGTCGAAATCGATCATATCTGCCACTTTATAGCTCTGTGCCAGCGCTTCTTCCTTCGTTGCGCCATAAGAGCAGACAGCGATCACACGTCCTCCGTTCGTTACGATTTGTCCGTCCTTCATGGCTGTTCCGGCATGGAAAATGATGCTTTCGGTAGCGGCGGCCTGTTCCAGACCACTGATAGGGAAGCCTTTTTCGTATGCTTCAGGATAACCGCCGCTGACAAGGATCACACAACCTGCCGAGCGCGGGTCCATGACCAGTGTCTTTTCATCGAGATTGCCTGCGGCTGTGCCTTCCAGCAATTCCACGAGGTCGCTTTGGATGCGGAGCATCACGCTTTCCGTCTCCGGGTCGCCCATGCGGACGTTATATTCAATCACCATCGGTTCGCCTTTTACCCGGATCAGTCCGAGGAAGATGAAGCCTTTGTAGACGATGTTTTCTTCTTTCAGTCCGTTGATGGTAGGTTCGATGATGCGGGTACGTACTTTTTCCATGAATTCTTCGTCGGCAAACGGAACCGGAGTCACGCTGCCCATACCGCCTGTATTGAGTCCTTTGTCGCCTTCACCGATACGCTTGTAGTCTTTCGCTACGGGGAGGACTTTGTAGTGTTCGCCGTCGGTAAGCACGAATACGGAACATTCGATACCGCTCAGGAACTCTTCAATTACGACTGTGGCCGATGCGGAGCCGAACATACCGCCAAGCATTTCCTTGAGTTCTTTCTTTGCCTCGTCCAGTGTGGGGAGGATCAGAACGCCTTTTCCGGCACAGAGTCCGTCAGCTTTCAGCACGTATGGGGCTTCCAGCGTTTCGAGGAAAGCCAGACCTTCTTCGAGATTTTCGGCTGTGATACTTTTATACCGGGCTGTCGGGATTTGATGACGCATCATGAAGCCTTTGGCAAACTCCTTGCTGCCTTCCAGTTGCGCTCCATTAGCGGACGGACCGATAACGGCGATATGTTTCAGTTCGGGACGATTCTGGAAGTAATCGTAGATGCCTTCTACCAACGGGTCTTCGGGACCTACTACCACCATTTCGATGTTTTCTTTCAGAGCGAAAGCGCTGATCGCTTCAAAGTCGGTAGCTTTGATGTTGACATTCTCGCCTACGGCGTTTGTTCCGGCGTTTCCCGGAGCGATGTACAGCTTTTCAACTTTCGGACTTTGGGCAATTTTCCATGCCAGTGCATGTTCGCGGCCGCCCGAGCCTAGTAATAATATCTTCATAATGAGTATTAAGTTATGAGTTTTCAGTTATGAGTTTTTCGGTGTGATGCTGTGAGCTGTCAACTATAGGTTGCTATAGATTCTGCTCAAAGTATCGGGTGATTTTCTCGTGCAGATGTACACGGTCGCGGCCTGATACGTTGTGCTTGTGGCACGGATAGATAAACAGGTCGGGGTAGGTGCGGGCATCTACACAGGCTTTCATGAACGACAGTGTGTGCTGCGGTACGCAAGTGTCATCGTGGTCGTCATGGATAATGAGCAGATGACCTTTCAGTTGTCCGGCAAGGTTCTTCAGATTACATTCTTTGTAGCCTTCCGGATTGCTTTCCGGAGTGTCCATATAACGTTCGCCGTACATCACTTCGTAATATCCCCAGTCGATGACAGGTCCGCCGGCTACGCCTACCTTGAATATTTCGGGGTAGCGGAGCAGAAGGGCAGTGGTCATGTGTCCTCCGAAGCTCCATCCGTGTACACCGATGCGGTTTCCGTCTATGTAGGGGAGAGATTTCAGAAATTCAATGCCTTTCACCTGGTCTTTGCCTTCTTCGATGCCGAGGCGGCGGAAGGTGGCGTTTTCGAACTCCAGTCCACGGTTGGCACTGCCGCGGTTGTCGAGGGTGAACATGATATAGCCTTTGTTAGCCATATAGATATCCCATCCGCGGGAGCCGTTCAGCCAGCCACCGGTGACGAGTTGTGCGTGCGGGCCGCCGTATACGTAGACGATGACCGGATACTTTTTGTTCGGGTCGAAATCTGCGGGTTTGGTGAGGCGGTAGTATAGGTCGGTCGTTCCGTCGTCGGCTTTAATAGTACCGGTTTCGATGGTCGGCATCTCGTAGCCTTCGTATGGGTCTTTGGCTGTCAGCAGGTTGACTGTTTTCAGGCTTTTGGTGTCCACGATGTCAATGCGGCGCGGAAGGGTGGGAGTCGAATAACGGTCGATGAGGTAGCTTCCCGATGCGCTGAGCATTCCGTTATGTTCTCCTTCTGTGGTAGAACGGAAGCTGAACGGGAGGCTGCGCTTTCCTGTGTTGACATTTACTGCAAAGTTGTTGGAGCCTGTGCCATCCACTCCTTGGAAGATGACTTCTTTCCTCTTGGCGTTGAAGCCCAGAATGTCGCCTACCAGCCATTTGCCCTCGGTCAGTTGCTTCGTCGGGACGTATTCGATGTGCTTGCCGCCTGCGGCATCGCTTTTCCAGTCGCCTTTGAGGCTGGAGGTGAGGTCGCATAAATATAGATGGTTATATCCGTCACGCTGGCTCTGGTAGATGAATTTGCTGCTGTCCCACGGTAAGAATACGATGGGGTGCTGAGGCTCTACATATTTGGGGTGCGTTTCTTCCAGCAGTTTGCCCAGTAACTTGCCTGTCGTTGCGTCATATTGGCAAAGTACGGCATGGTTCTGGTCGCGGTTCAGTTCGATAAGGTAGATGCTCTTTTCGTCCGGTGACCAGCTGATATTGGTGAAGTAACGGTCGGTCGGATCACCTGCATTCAGATAGATGGTCTTACCGGTGGAGGGGTTGTAGACGCCTACTTTTACTTGGTGGCTGGTCATTCCTACCATCGGGTAACGGACGTTATTCACTTCTCCTACACGTGCGGTGATGTCTACAAGCGGATATTGCGTCACCATGCTTTCGTCCATGCGGTAGAAAGCGAGCAGGTTGCCTTTCGGGCTCCAGAAGGTACCTTTATTGATGCCGAACTCATTGCGGTGGACAGACTGCCCGCAGACAATGCCTTCGGGTTCGTCGGTGATTGCCTGTTCGTTCACATACAGGTTGTTGTTGACTGTGTAGGCTACGTTTCCGTTGGCGACGCAATAATCTTCGTTGGCTGCTTTATCTTTCAGCTTCAGCGTGCTGACAATCCGGTTGTTCTCGAAATCGTATACGATGTACTTACCGGATACTTTCAGTAACATTTGCGGTTTGTCCGCCCACGGGTAGCGGATTGAGTACGGGGTCGGCAGCTTCCCTGCTTTATTGTCTGCCAGTACTTTGTTGATTTGTCCGAGGGTAGTCAGCACTGTCTCTTTCCCTGTTCTGGGTTGAACAGTGTAGATGGTGTCGGTACTCGGTTTGATACACACGTCTCCCCACCATTGCAGGCCGTACAGGTTTTCTGCATAACGGTAGGTCTCGCCGCCCGGAATCAAGTCTTCCAGTGTCAGCTTTTTGATTTCCTGTGCCATAACATTGAATCCGATTGGTAGCGCCAGCAATATCAGAATGGCTCTTTTTCCAATTTTACTCATTGCTTTTATTTATCTTTATTGGTTTTAAATCCTTCTATTTTACCCTGTTCAGGAGAGTTGTCTTTCTCTGTCGGATGATACGTCTTTTTCGAGATATTCAATTCGCTTTCTTACTCATCAAATGATAAGATCGCAAGATGCGACCTTATATTGTCTATCAATAAGTTAATGGCATTTTTTTAGTGAGATGCCATTAACTATCTATGAAATTACTCTTCTTCCTTCTTTGGTATCCTAGGCTCACGGTTTCCTCTGAATTCTCTCGGAGCTCTCGAATCTCTTTCCCCACGGAACTCGCCTCTAGGCTTTCTGTCCCTGTCATCCCGGGTAAAGCTTCCTTCTTCCCGTCTCGGCTTGAAGTCTCCTTCTTTACGAGGTTTGAACTCCCCTTCCCGACGTGGCTTGTACTCTCCTTCTCTGCGTGGCTTGAATTCCCCTTCGCGACGAGGTTTGAATTCCCCTTCGCGACGAGGTTTGAATTCGCCTTCCCGTCTGGGTTTAAATTCTCCTTCTCCGCGCGGTTTGAATTCCTTTCTTTCTCTGGGTCTGGAAGTATCATAGTTTCCTTCAGTCTCTTTCTTCTCTTCTCCTTCTCCCTCCTGACTCTTGAACTCCTTATATTTCCCGTCGAAAATCTCGTATTTGCGGAACTCGCATTCCAATGCGCCATTGAACAACGGTACTTTCTTGCTTGGTTTCAGCCCGATCTGATCGAAGCATTCTTCTCTATAAGAGAGTACCCAAGCCTCGTTTCCTACAAATGCGTGCTTCAGACGTTCGCCAATCATCTGGTACAGTCCGAGCAGGTCATTGGTGGAGATACGCTCGCCATAAGGAGGATTCATCACAATGATGGACTTCTCCTGCGGCTGTTCGAATTGTTGGAACGGTTGCAATTTCAGCGTCACATCTTTGGATACACCCGCTGCCTTTATATTATGGGTTGCGATTTCATTTGCTTTCGGATTGTTGTCGTATCCGTATATCTTGTGAGTAAACTCGCGCTCCTGACTATCGTCATTGTAAATCTCATCGAACATCTCCGAATCGAAGTCCACCCATTTCTCGAATGCGAATCCTTTGCGGAATACTCCCGGAGCGATGTTTCTTGCGATCAGCGCAGCTTCTATAGGAATCGTTCCCGAACCACACATCGGGTCAATCAGGTCACATTCACCGCGCCATCCTGTCATCAGAAGCATACCGGCAGTCAATACTTCGTTCAACGGAGCATCTACCTGTTCCTGGCGGTATCCGCGACGATGAAGCGACTCTCCGGAAGAGTCCAGAGACAACGTACAAGTGGTATGTGCAATATGGATATTGAGCAGTACATCCGGGTTATTGATGCGTACCGACGGGCGTTTGCCTGTCTTTTCACGGAAATAGTCCACGATGGCGTCCTTTACCTTATACGAGACGAACTTTGAATGGCGGAATTCTTCGCTGAATACAACCGCGTCTATTGCAAACGTTTTGTTCACATCAAGATATTCTTCCCATGGAATGGCCTGTATCTGGTTGTAAACTTCATCAGCATCCTTTGCCGTAAAATTCTTGATCGGTTTTAGAATGCGGATAGCAGTACGGAGGCAGAAATTTGCCTTGTACATCATACGTTTGTCTCCTATAAATGAAACCATGCGACGTCCTATCTGGATATCGTTGGCTCCCAGTGTTGTAAGTTCTTCAGCAAGTATCTCTTCCAGTCCTTGGAAGGTCTTGGCTATCATCTCGAATTGTTCGCTCATATATAGTTTATTGATTTTATTTCTTTGCTTTTGTCTGTACAATCTTTGCTCCGGCGGGAATGTTTTCCGTTACCCAGATATTTCCTCCTACGGTTGCGTTGCTTCCGATAGTGATTCTTCCAAGGATGGTAGCGTTGGAGTAGACTATGACATTGTCTTCCAGTATCGGGTGGCGGGGGATACCCTTGATCGGTTTTCCGTCGGCATCCAGCGGGAAGCTTTTTGCTCCCAGGGTGACACCCTGATATAATTTGACATTGTTCCCGATGATGCTTGTAGCACCGATTACGACACCCGTTCCGTGGTCTATGGTGAAGTGACTGCCTATTTTCGCCCCCGGATGGATATCGATACCCGTCTCGCTATGAGCCATTTCCGTGATCATGCGAGGAATCAGGGGAACACCCAGTTCCAGCAGTTCGTGCGCAATACGATAATTGCTGATTGCCTTAATGGCGGGATAGCAGAAAATTACTTCACCGTAGCTTTTGGCGGCGGGGTCACCGTTGTAGGCGGCTTCTACGTCCGTAGCCAGTATTCTTCTCATGGCGGGTAGTTTGCTGATAAAGTTCGCAGCCAGTCGGGCGGCTTCTTCTCTTCTCGACTCCGAGCAGACGTTGCAGTCTCCTTCTGCCGTACTGAAACATAGTCCGGCCAGGATTTGCTCTGTGAGCAAGTCAAATAACTTTTCGATATTTACACCGATGTGATAATTGATTGTCCGGCTGTTGATGGTGGAATTTCCGTAGTATCCGGGGAAGAGAATGGCACGTGAAAGCTCGATAATTTCATACAAAACTTTAGCAGAGGGCAATGGTTCGCCATCTTTATGTTGATGAAACAGCCCTTTGTAAGATTCGCTTTCCGATAGCTCATCGACTGCCTGTGTCAGAATGTGGGTAAAGTTCAATGGACTCATTAGGTCAGTTACTCATGTTTATATGGGGACAAAGGTATTAAAAAAAATAATAAATTTCGTTGAGATTCAATATAATTAATGTATTTTTGTGGCATTCAAAATTCAACACGGACAAAGGGGATGAATAAAGCGAAATCTACTATGAAGCTATTTGGGTTGATAGGGTTGTTGATATTGTGGAACTGCAGTTGCGTGGATAGGCACCGCAGTCACGCTTTGTGTGAACAGTCACTTATTGATTCTTTAGAAGTCCGTGCACAGGATTCTTTGTTTTCCAACTTACCTTATTCACGTTCTTTATTGCGTAACGCAATGCGTCAGGCACAGGACTCGATGAGTTATTACCGCTTGATGGGATTGTATGGAAAGACTTTCTTCATCTCGTCCGATTTCGACTCTATCCTCTATTATAACCGCCCTGTAAAAGAGTATGATAAGTGTGCAGCTGCCTGCCCGCGATGGAATGATGTGCTTTCGGATGTGTATAACATTGAGGGAAATGTCTGGATGCAACTCAATCAGCCCGATTCGGCGGTTGCCTATTATGAGAAATCCTATGCTTACCGTCTGAAAGGAGAGAAGGGACATCTTCTCTCAGATATCTGTATGAATCTGGCGGATGCCCATCTGCATCGTGGCGAACTGGCACATACCGCTTCCTATTACCGGAGAGCATTGTTTATCTGTGACTCCCTGCATCTGTCGGAACATTCCAAATTTCCGGTCTATTGCGGACTGGGACAGACTTACATGGATCTGCGTGATTTTGATTTGTCCAATCATTATTACGAACTGGCAGGACAGTTTTTTGATGAAATGACAGTCAGCGAAAAGTGGGTGTATCTTAATAATCGGGGAAATCATTACTATTATAAGAAAGATTATCAGGAAGCCCTGGTCTATATGCGGCAAGCAGCGGAGCTGATAGCGGATTACCCGCAAATGGTATTCGAAAGCAATCTTTCGAAAGTTAATCTGGGCGATCTTTATCTGCTGACGAACCGGCTGGATTCTGCCGAAAACAATCTGAATGAAGGTTACCGTTACTTTTCGGAGATAAAGAACAACTCCGCCATGCACTACATTGAAACCCTGATGATTGGGCTTTCTCTGAAAAAAGGAAATATCGCTCGTGCCAGGGAAATGATAGCACGGACTGCTTCTACCGGACATGTGGATGCCAATATGCTTACTATACGCAACCAGTATCTGCAACATTATTATGAAAAGGCAGGTGACTACCGCAATGCGTATGAGTATCTGAAACGTGACTATCAACTGAATGACTCCATCCGTAGCGAGCGGATTCGTACCCGTGTAGCTGAACTGGATATGCGCTACTGTCAGGACACGATCGTATTGCGCAAGGAAATGCAGATTCAACGGCAGGCGGGTGAAGTGCGTGTCTTGAAACTGAGTATGTATATCTGGGTGCTTGTCTGCCTGTTGCTGGCAGCCGGAACGGTGGTGATCATCTGGTATATGCGGAAAAAACGGGAGTTTCTTCGTGAACGTTTCTTCCGGCAGATAAATCGTGTCCGTATGGAGAATTTGCGGAGCCGGATTTCTCCCCATTTCACATTCAATGTGCTGGGACGTGAGATTAATCAGTTCAATGGATTGGAAGAGGTGAAGAATAATTTGATGGAACTGGTCAAATATCTCCGCCGGAGTCTTGAACTGACAGAAAAACTAAGTGTATCTTTGCAGGACGAACTGGATTTTGTACAGTCATATATTGGCTTGGAAAGCGGGCGTGTCGGCGAAGACTTCACGGCGTCGGTCGTAGTGGAGGAGGGGCTGGACGCAAAAAGTATAATGATTCCTTCCATGATTGTACAGATTCCGGTAGAGAATGCGATTAAGCACGGGCTGGCCGGAAAAGATGGTACGAAGGAGTTGACTATCCGTATTTCCCGTGATGGAAAAGGAGTCCGTATCGTGATTTGTGACAACGGGCGGGGGTATCTTCCGCAAGTGGCTTCTTCGACCAGAGGAACGGGAACGGGGCTGAAAGTGCTCTATCAGACGATACAGCTACTCAATACAAAGAATAAAAATGAGAAGATACATTTCAATATAGGTAACCGAAACGATGGGCAGACCGGTACGCAAGTGTCGGTGTATATACCGTTTCATTTTTCTTATGATTTATGATGAATGCAGAAGATAAATATAAAGTCGTTATTGTAGATGATGAGCGTACAGCAATCGATGCTTTGCGCAGGGAACTGGGCGCCTATCAGGAATTTGAAATAAAAGGAACTGCAAATAATGGCGCAAAAGGTAAAAAGATGATAATGGAACTCCGTCCGGACCTGTTGTTTCTGGATGTGGAACTTCCGGATGTGCTGGGGCTTAATTTGTTGAGTGAGATGCGCGATGAGGTGCTGTGGGATATGAAAGTTGTCTTTTATACTTCGTATGATAAATATTTGCTTCAGGCCCTGCGTGAGTCCGCCTTCGATTTCTTACTGAAACCTTTTGAGACGGAAGATCTGAAAGTTGTTATAGAGCGCTACCGGAAGGCTGTAGCTTCGATACCGGCAACTCCTTCTTCCTCTTTTTCTTCTTCTGTCAGCGCTTTGATGCCGCAACAGGGAATGTTTATGATCAGTACGGTGACAGGATTCAAGCTTTTGAGACTGGAAGAGATCGGTTATTTCGAATATCTGAAAGACAAGCGGCAGTGGCAGGTAGTCCTGTTCAATCAGACCCGATTGAATCTGAAGCGAAATACAAAAGCCGAAGATATCATTGGTTATTCACAAGCTTTTATCCAGATCAGCCAGTCGGCTATTGTCAATGTTAATTATCTGGCGATGATTGATGGGAAGTGTTGTCAGCTCTATCCGCCTTTTCATGATAAGAGTGATTTGGTGATTTCCCGAAGTTTTCTGAAAGGGTTGCAGGACCGGTTTTTTGTGTTGTGACAATGACTCCTTAAGATAGATGCGAAAACGCCGTTTCTTCATCAGGAACGGCGTTTTCTCTTTGTTAGAATATTAGAATGAGAGAGTATGTTGTTAAAAAAATGCTGTTACAAATTAGTATTGTCCATGGTCACTGTCATTTCCGGAACTAACACGTAAGCGCGTTTCTTATTGTTCCATTTATAGTAATTGGTTGTTACTGTTTTTCCTTCGTATGTATAATTGATGCGGAGATCTTTTTCCCATTCCTCTTTGGTGCTGTTCCATTTCAGGGTCTCGCTTTCAATCATGCGCTTGTTGTCATCGTACTTATAGTTGTACTTCATATAGTTGGCAAGTGTACTTCCGTTCATTTTGTAAACGGTCTGACCTACCATTACTCCATTTTCTTCTACTGGATTATAAACCAACTGACCATCATAACTGCGTGCAGAAGCAACAAAAGAGGTCATGAGAAGAACTACGGATAGAACAAACATTTTTAAAGATACTTTTGTTTTCATGGCTATTTGATTTTAGTATTATTCTTTCATTTGTCTAGTAATACTCTTGTATTATGCTGCAAAGTTATATATTTATTCGGTATTTATGCAAATATAAAGCTAAAATAATACCAAAATGTCAGATGATGGCTAAGGTGATACCTTGCTTTTTGCCAAGATTGGTGACAAAAAAATATCCGGCAGTCAACCTGCCGGATATAGAATGAAACACTTCGTTGGGGAAGTGATCTTTTTCCTAGCTTTCTGGATAGTGGGTTAAATAATGTTATAACTCATCCTCTCCATTATTTAGCTGATTTATCCTGTTTTGTTATGGCAGGATAAACCTTGTTTTAGTGTGCTTCGAGCCAGTTCTTGCCCCAGCCGCAATCTGCTTTCAAGGGAACGTGCATACGGTAAGCGTGTTCCATTTCCTCAATAACGATCTCTTCTACACGTTCTTTTTCGTTGACGGGCACGCTGAAGTTCAATTCATCGTGTACTTGCAATATCATTTTAGCTTGTATGCCTTCTGTCTGGAATCGCTGATAAATGCGTGCCATTGCTACCTTTATGATATCTGCGGCGCTTCCCTGAATCGGTGCGTTGATGGCGTTTCGCTCGGCATAGCCGCGTACAACGGCGTTTCGTGAGTTAATGTCCGGCAAGAAGCGTTTCCGGTGGAAAATCGTTTCTACATACCCTTTCTCCTGAGCTATCTGGATACTCTTCTCCATATAGGCTTTCACGCTTGGATAAGTTTCGAAATAGCCGTCGATCAGTTCTTTGGCTTCCTTCCGGTCTACGTTCATTCGCTCTGCAAGGCCAAATACGGAGATGCCGTAGATGATACCGAAGTTGGCGGTTTTCGCTTTGCGTCGCATATCGGAGTCTACGTCTTTCAGGTCGATCTTATATATTTTGGCAGCTGTAGCTGCGTGGATATCATGATTGCTGAGGAAGGCGTCGATCATATTCTTGTCTTCGCTGAGATGTGCCATGATACGAAGTTCTATCTGCGAATAGTCGGCAGAGAAGAACAGGCAGCCTTCGTCAGGGATAAATGCCTTGCGGATTTCCTTGCCGTTCTCGTCGCGGATAGGAATATTCTGCAGATTCGGGTTACTGGAGCTGAGGCGTCCGGTAGAGGTGACGGTCTGGTTGAAAGACGTGTGTACTCGTCCCGTGCGCGGGTTGATCAGTTGGGGAAGTGCATCGATATAAGTTCCTAGCAGTTTCTTCAGTCCGCGGTGTTCCAGAATCTTTTCTACTACGGGATGTTTATGCCGAAGGCTTTCGAGCACTTCTTCCGAAGTGACGTACTGACCGGTTTTGGTCTTCTTCGCTTTTTCGATGATTCTTAGTTTGTCAAACAGTACCTCGCCTACTTGTTTGGGCGAAGCGATATTGAAGGTTTCGCCTGCCAGTTCATAAATCTCCTGCTCGATGCGTTGCATCTGAGCGGTGAAATGAACAGACGATTGTTTGAGCGCTTCCGTATCCAGCAATACCCCATTCCGTTCTATATTAACCAATACGGGTACAAGCGGCATTTCGATATCATAAAACAAACGTTCGGCATCGTTCTCTTTCAGTTCTTTCTCCAGGACGTTTTTGAGCTTTAGTGTTACGTCTGCATCTTCGCAGGCATAGCGGTAGATATCCTTCGGGTCGAGATCGCGCATGTTTTTCTGGTTCTTCCCTTTCGGACCTATCAGTTCGTCGATGTGGATGGTCTGATAGTGAAGATAGATTTCTGCCAGATAGTCCATTCCATGACGAAGTTCCGGTTGAAGAACGTAATGGGCGATCATCGTATCAAAGAGTGCACCTTTCACTTGCACTCCGTAATTTTCAAGAACGATCATGTCGTACTTGATATTTTGTCCGACTTTCAATGAGTTCTCATTTTCGAAGACCGGACGGAATTCGTTGACGATTTTTAATGCTTCCTCACGATTGTCGGGGACCGGCACATAAAAAGCCTGATTTTCGGTGATAGAGAAACTCATTCCGACTAGTTCGGCGTCCATTGGTTCCGTTCCTGTAGTCTCCGTATCTAACGAGAGAATTTTCGATGTAAGTAACTTTTGAATGATTTCAGCTCTTTTCTTCTCTGTATCAATGAGTTGGTAGTCGCAATTAAGCGTTTCTAACGTCTCTAGATTCGATTTTTTGGCTTCGCCTGCCTCATTGCCCGTAAAATTCGCAAATAAATCGCCTTGTATGGCTCCTCCTTCTTCGGGAAAAAGTGGAAGAGGAGAGGGAGCACTTTTGGCCGTTGCCGTTTTGCTTCCGGTTGCCATTGTTACTCCGCCGGCAGAATTTTCTTTTTTCAGTACCCGGTCGATCAGTGTCCGGAATTCCAGTTCTTCAAAAATTTGTCGGAGTGAATCTTCGTCTGCCTGTTCGCGGACGAGCTTGTCCATTTCGAGTTGGATAGGAACATCGATTTTGATAGTGGCAAGGAATTTGGAGAAAGTAATCAATTCCTTATTGGTTTCCACTTTCGTTTTCAAGGCTCCTTTCAGTTGGTCGGTATGTTCCAGCAGATTTTCGATACTTCCGAATTCGGCGATTAGTTTCTGGGCAGTCTTTTCACCGACACCGGGACAACCAGGGATATTGTCGGAGGCATCGCCCATCAGTCCGAGCATATCGATTACTTGTGCGGGCGACTGGATATCGAACTTCGCTTTCACTTCTTCGATGCCCATCACTTCAAAACCTCCCGTATGTTTGGGGCGATACATGAATACGTTGTTCGTCACCAGCTGGCCGTAGTCTTTGTCGGGAGTCATCATATAGGTGGTGATGCCCTGACGTCCGGCTTCTGTGGCTAGAGTTCCGATCACGTCGTCGGCTTCGTATCCT
>ENA-OPLX01000321-OPLX01000321.1-human-gut-metagenome-genome-assembly--contig:-NODE-321-length-29993-cov-10.230844_pt1 | contig 29993 bp, 29 predicted proteins | sample MGYA00241447_ERZ501726 | MGnify/ENA primary metagenome ERZ501726 (study PRJEB25962, sample SAMEA2042617) | human gut metagenome | biome: human gut; feature: human-associated habitat; material: faeces...
TAGATAATGTCTATCTTCATCGGTATTAAAATCAACACAAAATGTCCTATAACCCCAGTTCCGCTGTTTTTCATAAGGCGGAAAAATAAACTTCCAGTAGAAATATAAAACGGCAGCCGGAAAAGCCGCCGCTTCATACTATCTTTTGTCATACACATCCCATTCCAGCTCCATGATGCGGAACTGATAATCCGCGCTGGATTTCTGAAGAGAATAAATATCCTTCTGTTGTTCTTTATTTTGCTCCAGTGCCAGTGTCGCCGCCCATTCGATATTGTTCAGCTGGTCATCATACCGGCTGGCCTCCACATTCATCATCCGTTCCTGCAGATCCGCAATAAGGGACTGCTGCCATGAAATGAAAGCAAGAAGGAGAAAAACACACAGATAAAGATACCATGTATGTTCCAGACAAAGTTTTTCTTTCCACCTGTCCACGAAAATTATCCCCTTATTTCGTCATCAAGTTTTTCTTTATTGAGAAGAGTCAAATGATCTTTTGTAAATTCAATCCACAACCGGGCCGCTCTGGAGAGATAACGCCCTTTCTTCCAAATCGCATACAGGTGGTGGGTCATCTTCGGTTCCGTCAGCGGACGGACGGCTATATTTCCATCTGCACTGTCCAGCGGACAAAGGCGGCTCGGCAGGATCGCCACTCCCAGTCCCGAGGAAACGGTCTGGAGCATGAGATCGCGCTGGCTCGTCTCAAAAACAATTTTCGGCGTAAATCCGATCTTCTTGCAGTTCGACAGGATATCATCATGTAAATTGAAATCATCGCGATAGAGGACAAGCGGATAATCGGCAAGAAGTTTCATGGGTATTTCTTTTCTCTCTTCCAGCGGATAACCTTTCGGCATGACGACGCACATTTTATCATCCGACAGGAAGAACGATTCAAAATCTTTATTCGGAATGGTGCAGATGATGCCCACATCAATGCGTCCTTCCTGCACGGAGGTCTCGATTACCTTGGAGCCGTATTCGTAAAGCTCAATGGAAATCTGCGGATAGGTTTTTTTAAATTCCCCCAGAAGCTTGGCAAAAACATGCGCGTCCGTAATCGGCGGCAATCCGATCTGGATCGTGTCCTTTTTCAGATTGAATTCATTTTCAAAGTCGCTCTTTAAATGTTCAAAAGCGAAAAGGCAGCGCTTCGCGTAGTTCAGGAAGATGCTTCCCGGCGCAGTAATTTCGACTGTCTTCGCATTGCGGATAAAAAGGATGATCCCCAATTCATCTTCCAGTGATTTGATCATGCGGCTGATGGCGGACTGGGAAATATGAAGATTCCTCGCCGCTTTGCTGAAACTTTTTTCTTCCGCTACTTCCATGAAATACTTCAAGTGACGATAGTCCATAATACACGCTCCTTACTTTTGAAATATTTTCTTAAAAAATGTACACCTTATCATTCTTGTGCAAAAATCGTATTTCCTCTATAATGAACATAGATTTCATAATTTCCTGCCGAAAAATTATGTGTAAACAATTATGATTATATAGCATTAATTGACTTAACTATGCGATTTTCTCATAATGTAATTGTACATAATTTTTTTATATCTTGCAAGGAATATTTATGAACCGAACCCGTATCCGTCCCGCATGGGAGTTGCCCGGCGGATATTTAAAAAAGGAAGTGTTGAACTGTGAGAAATGTAAAAACAATGGACGGCAATACAGCCGCGGCGTATATTTCATACGCATTCACAGAAGTAGCTGCCATCTACCCGATTACCCCTTCGTCACCGATGGCGGAATCTGTAGATGAATGGTCTGCCCATGGAAAGAAGAATATTTTCGGCGACACAGTCCATGTGGCGGAAATGCAGTCTGAAGGAGGCGCGGCAGGCGCATTTCACGGTGCTTTGCAGGGAGGTGCGCTTACCTCTACCTATACCGCGTCACAGGGAATGCTTCTCATGCTGCCGAATATGTACAAAGTAGCCGGCGAACTTCTTCCCGGCGTCTTCCATATCGCCGCCCGCGCCCTTGCAAACCACGCCCTTTCTATTTTCGGAGACCATCAGGACGTAATGAGCGCGAGAGCCACCGGCTGTGCCATGCTTGCTGAATCGAATGTACAGGAAATCATGGATCTTGCCGGCATTGCCCACCTGGCGGCCATTAAAGGCCGCGTGCCTTTCATCAATTTCTTCGACGGATTCCGCACAAGCCATGAAATACAAAAAGTGGAAGTCATGGAGTACGACGAACTGGAACCGCTCATCGACAAGGAAGCTCTCGCTGCATTCCGCGCCCGTGCGCTGGATCCGGACAGGCCCGTCATCCGCGGAACGGCGGAAAATCCCGATATCTACTTCCAGCACTGCGAAGCAGCCAACCCGTTTTATAACGCGCTTCCCGATATCGTGCAGGGCTATATGGATAAGATCAGCACCATTACGGGACGGACATATCACCTCTTCGACTACTACGGCGCGCCTGACGCGGACCGTGTCATTGTCGCCATCGGTTCCGTTTCCGATATCTGTAAAGATATAGCTGACGCCGTCAATGCCGCCGGCGAAAAGGTGGGGATTGTAAATGTCCACCTGTACCGTCCGTTCTCTGTCAGCCATTTCATAAACCGGCTTCCCGAAACGGTAAAGAAGATTGCCGTCCTCGACCGCACACGCGAGCCGGGTGCTATCGGCGAACCGCTTTTCCTTGATGTGCAGAGCGCCGTCACTGCGGCAGGAAGAGATATCAAGGTTTGCGGCGGCCGTTACGGATTAGGTTCCAAAGACGTCATTCCGGAAGACATCATGGCCGTCTATGAACATCTGAAAGCTGAAACGCCGCGCCATAATTTCACTGTATCCATCAAAGACGACGTAACCGGTTTGTCTCTCACCCCCGTTCCTGTTCCCGAAAAAGAAAGCAAACTTGTTTCCTGCAAATTCTGGGGGTTCGGCTCAGACGGCACCGTCGGCGCCAACAAGAGCGCCATCAAAATCATTGGCGACCACACGGATATGTATGCCCAGGGATACTTTGCTTACGATTCCAAGAAATCCGGCGGCGTGACCATTTCCCATCTCCGTTTCGGTCCCGATCCGATCCGCAAACCCTATCTCATCCGCAAAGCGGACTATATCGCCTGCCACCGCCCGTCCTACGTGTATAAGTATGACTTGCTCCGCGGTTTCAAACCAGGCGGCATCTTTCTCCTGAACTGCCAATGGCGACCGGAAGACCTGGAGCACGCCCTTCCGGCAGCGCTGAAAAGGAAGCTGGCCTCTCTCCATGCGAAATTTTACATCATTGATGCTTTTGAAATCGCGAAGAAAATCGGTCTCGGCGGACGGATCAATATGATTATGCAGTCCGCTTTCTTCCATCTGACAAAGATCATTCCCGAAGCAGATGCTGTGAAATACCTGAAAGACGCCAATGAACATTCCTACGGGCGGAAAGGCCAGAACGTAGTCGACATGAATAATACGGCTGTCGATGCGGGTATCGCAGGAGCCGTTGAGATCCCCATTCCCGAAGAATGGGCGCATGCAACCGAAGGCGGCTTTATTGCCAAAATAAACCGTCCCGATTTCGTGAGAGACGTTTGCGACGTCATGAACCGGCAGGAAGGAGATGATCTTCCCGTTTCCACATTTAAAGGCTGGGAAGACGGCACGTTCACCACAGGCACATCGCACTACGAACGTCCTGCCGCGGCCATCCAGGTTCCGGAATGGATCCCTGAAAACTGTATTTCCTGCAATCAATGCGCTTTTGTCTGCCCCCATGCCGCCATCCGGCCCTTCATTGTGACCGAGGAGGAAGAAGCCCGCGCGCCGGAAGGATTCATCTGCAGAGATCTGCCGGGGCCGAAAAAGGGATTGAAATACCGCATCATCGTCAGTCCTGAAGACTGCTACGGCTGCAGCATCTGCGCCAATGTATGCCCCGCCCCGAAAAAGGCTCTCGTCATGAAACCGATTGAAACGCAGCTTGACAAGCAGAAATACTGGGATTACGCCATCACGCTCCCCCGTAAGGAAAACCCGATGAATAAATTCACTGTCCGCGGTTCCCAGTTTGAACCGACATACTTTGAGTTTTCTGGTGCCTGCGCAGGCTGCGGTGAAACGCCTTACGTCCACCTGGTCACCAATCTCTTCGGTGACAGAATGCTTATTGCCAACGCCACAGGCTGTTCCTCCATTTACGGAGCAAGCGCTCCTTCCATGCCTTACTGCACCAATGCGGAAGGTCAGGGGCCCGCATGGGCAAATTCCCTCTTTGAGGACAATGCGGAATTCGGCCTCGGCATGCATCTGGGCGAAATCAAACTGCGCCGGCGGGTGGAGGAAAAACTGAATGAAGTACTTCCTTCTTCTGATGAAAACACAAAAACGGCTATAGAAGAATGGCTTGCCGGAAAAGATGTGGGGGACGACACTCGGAGCAGGGCGGAAAAACTGGAAGCCGCGCTGAACGCAAAAGTCTCTTCTCATCCGGAATATAAAGAAATCCTCGCCCTGAAAGATCATTTTATTAAAAAGAGCCAGTGGATCTTCGGCGGCGACGGCTGGGCATACGATATCGGCTTCGGTGGTCTGGATCATGTCCTTGCATCCGGAGAAGACATCAACGTCCTCGTACTGGATACGGAAGTTTACTCCAACACGGGCGGCCAGTCCTCGAAATCCACCCCTGCCGCAGCTATCGCTAAATTTGCGGCAGCAGGCAAAAAGACTAAGAAAAAAGACCTCGGCATGATCGCTGTGTCTTACGGATATATTTATGTAGCACAGATCGCTTTGGGAGCCGACATGAACCAGGCTGTAAAAGCCATCCACGAAGCAGAATCCTATCCCGGTCCGTCCCTTATCATTGCTTACGCCCCCTGTATCAACCACGGCATCAAGGCAGGCATGGGCGAAGCATCGGCAGAACAGAAAGCAGCCGTGGAATGCGGTTACTGGTGTAACTGGCGCTATGACCCCCGGCTTCTGGATGCGGGAAAAAATCCTTTCCATCTGGACAGCCGAGAACCGAAAGGCGATTTCCGTAAATTCCTTTTAGGCGAAGTCCGCTACGCAAGCTTGCAGAAGCTCTTCCCGCAAGAAGCGGAAGCCCTCTTTGAAAAAACAGAAAAAGATGCCAGGACACGCAGACAGAGTTACGTCCGTATGCAGAAGTCTTTTGATCTGGAAATGCAGGAACACCAAGCCGCGGCAGAACAGAGATAAACCAAGTAAAACAAAAGAGTCATAATCGGGAAACATATTTCCGCTTATGACTCTTTTTCTATCTTAAATCAGACGTACTGCCATGGGCAGACGAAGATAGGACAGAAACTCCGACATATCCATGTACAGCTCCACATCATCAAAGAAGAATTCCGCAATGTCATGAAAATCCGTTTTCACACCGTCATTAAACGCATATTCCAGATAATAAGGCATCCAGCCTGCCTTATGGAAAAACGCCTTGATATCATTCACGCCCTCTTTCGGTTCCAGACAGGCTGCTTCCAGCAGCTCCCCGCCCGTAATTTTTTCCAAGCCAAAGTACGATGCCAGCGACAAAACGATCAGACGCATTCTATAATCTTTTTCCAGCAGGTCGAGGACATCCAGATTCACACGGAGTCGGGCGGCAATCTGCCCAAGTTCTTCCCGCTTTTCACGGTATTCCTCTTCTGTCATATCAATGCGGTAACCGTCTTTTAATTCATAAAGCAGTCCCCTTTTTTGCACCTCTCCCATCAATTTCCTTTCCTGACCGCGGTGCTCCTGCCGGCGGTCATTCCTTTAAAATTTCATTTCCGCTCCGATTGCCCATTCCCTTCCGCCAAGGTAAAGATCATCCGCCTTCCTGTCAAAGATATTATAGAGTGCCAGTGTAGCAGAAAATTTTTCGCCCCATTTCTTCCGGGCAGAGATATCCAATGTGTGGTAAGAATAATCCTTTCCGTCAAACTGATAATCACCAAGGAAATAACTCTTTACTGATCCGCTCCAGCCGTATTTCTCATGATCGTCATAGAGAAAACAGGCGCTGAAGGTATTTCTCGCGCGGTTGTCGAGACGTGCTTCCGCCTTTCCTGTCACAGCACCTTTTGCGTCAAGGTACACGTGGCCCGCTTTAAAGGTAAGGCGGTCGCTCACATGGTAGCCCCATTCCGTTTCTACCCCATGGATATCCCCGCGGCTGATATTTTGATAGAACCAGTCATTATTTCTTCCTGACGGCTGCGCATCAATGAGATTCTTCACCCGGTTATCAAAATAAGTCACCCTGCCGAAACTCCTGCCCCGTTCCCATTCAATGCCGGCGTCCCAGCTGCGGGATTTTTCCGCCTCTAAATCAGGATTACCGTAAACATTCACAAAATGATGGAGCTTGATGTACAGTTCACTGATAGTCGGCGCCTTAAATCCTTTCCCGTAATTCACCTTGAACCGGGTACGGCTGTCCGGTTCATAAGTCAGCCCAAGACGAGGCGACAGAGACGAACCGAAACGGTTATGATACTCAAAACGCAGAGACGGCGTAATGAAAAGCCGGTCATTTGCCTGCCACAAATCGGAAACATACATGGCCACATGATCTGCGGAGTGGGATTCCCTCTTTTTGGAGAGACCTGCCGCATTATCAGCAAGACGCGTCCCTTCATAAGCAATATTCCGATAGTCCCCGCCGAACGTAAAAGTATGACGTTCCGATTTCACCGTATCCTTTGCCTCAAGGAAATAAGTGCTGTACCGCGCATTGTCGCTGTTTTCTTTCGGAAAATACCGATTCAGGTGTCCTGCAAGAAACGGCGACAGTCCTTGCAGGTGCCTTCCGTTATAGGAATAGGAATCTTTCTTCATACGGCTCATACCCGCACGAACCATATAATCATTTTTTCCCGTGCGGCCCGTATACTCCGCAGAGAAATCAAATCCATCCCGGCTGATATTTTCCCGCCGTCCTCTATATACAGGCACCTTCATGCCCCTCATGCGCAAATCGGCATCAGCATACGATGAATGAACAGATTCATTGAAATATCCTACATCAAAATGCAATCGGCCCTGCACGGAATTTTCAAAATCGTAAAGTCCTGTCCAGTGGAACAGCCGGCGTTTTCCCGCATCCGGTATATTGATCCCTTTTGTCAAAACGGCGGCTCCCCCATGAGACGGCGGCATACCGGGAAATGTGATAAACATTTTGCTGTCTTCTTTATAAGAAACAGGACGTATTTTTATGAAAGACACATCAAAAGCATTGCTCCACCGTCCTTCTTTCCCTAAATCAAAACGATAGCTGTTTTTCAATTCATTTGTCCCTGCTGCAGCACTGACAATCACTTCCCGTTTTTCCGGCTTCTTCGTGATGATGTTGATGACACCGCCCATGGCATCAGAACCGTAAAGGGCGCTCGATGCTCCGCGGACAATTTCCACCCGGTCGATACGATCTACGCTGATCCGATCCAAAACATAGAAATTCTGTGTCACACTTGTATCCTCATCAGCCATACGTTTCCCATCCACCAGAACCAGTGTGTGATTCGTATTCATACCGCGGAGCATCACCTGATGGCCGCCCATTCCCGCATTTTTTGCCGGACGTGACCGCTCCACGCTCAGATTTAAAACGGACGAAAGGGCAGATCTCATATCATACGCTCCGGAACGCTTTATGTCTTCCGATGTAACGATCTCCGCAGACTGTGGTTCTTTCCTGATTTCCGCTTCCGTCCGTTCCGCCGTTACCAAAACTGCAGGCATTTCATAAACCGATGCTGCAACAGACATCACAGGCAGAGACAACGAAGCAAAAACGGAAACAGCCAAAATTGTTTTCATATATTCTCCTTCGCAGGGATACCCTGAAATAAATTAATGAAAATCAGTATCAAATAAATTGTAAATGATTTCTTTTCGAATTTCCACATAGGAAAGAAAACTTTCAAAGAAACCATGATTTTACCATGAGCCGCATTCACAAACCTGCGAAAAATTATTGACACAACCTCAAAACCCTGTCATAGCGGTTCACGAATACCGTTCTTGATAAGCCCCCTAAAAAGGCATAAAAAAATGAGACCCTTTTCAGAGTCCCATCTTCAATGCTGATAAAATGATTATTTCAATTCTACCGTTGCGCCTGCTTCTTCAAGCTTCTTCTTAATTTCTTCAGCTTCAGCCTTAGCTACGCCGGTCTTTACTTCTTTCGGAGCGCCGTCGACGAGAGCTTTGGCTTCTTTCAGACCCAGAGCTGTGATTTCACGAACAGCTTTAATAACCTGAATCTTCTGAGCGCCTGCTTCTTTCAGGATTACGTCAAATTCGCTCTTTTCTTCAGCTGCTGCTGCGCCTGCCGCCGGAGCCGCTGCCGCTACTGCTACCGGTGCTGCCGCGGATACGCCGAATTTTTCTTCAATTGCTTTTACGAGTTCGCTCAATTCGAGAACAGACATTTCGCTGATTGCGTTAAGGATTTCTTCATGTGTCATTTTTAGTTCCTCCAATGGAATAAATTTTTAGGCGCTTATGCGCTTTCTTTCTGTTTACGCACTGCTTCGAGAGCATATGCAAGGTTCTGGATATTGCCGTTCAATGCACACGCCAGACCGGTAATCGGTGCCAGCAATGCAGATGCGACCATACCAAGGAGCTGTTCCTTGGACGGCAGATCCGCCAGGGCTTTTACAGCTTTCGGATCGATGACTTTTCCGTCAAGAACGCCGGCTTTAATTGCAACGGCTTCACTCTTTGTTTCTTTCAGGAATTCTTTCAGCGCCGCTGCCGGTGCTACGGGATCTTCCTTGCAGGTAGCCAGGCCGTTCGGTCCCTGGAGCAGATCATCAAGATCATGGATCCCGATATCATTGGCAGCGATACGGGTCAAAGTATTCTTAATAACTTTGTACTGCACGCCATGCTTCAGGAATGTGCGGCGGAGCTGCATAGCCGTCTTCACATCGAGTTTGTTGTAAGCAACGAGTACCACGCCCTGGGAAGACAGCTGTTCTTTCATTTCTTCAACAACAGCAGCCTTTTCCGGCCGAACCGTTACTTCATATTTTCCTTCGCTCATAATACACCTCCTCTGCTTATAGAATGTTTGGAACGCGGTGTCGCGCCCCTATTATATTTATCACGTTAGCTAAAACGACCCCGCTTTGCGTCGCGAGGTCGTGTACTGTCATTACAGTACTCAGCCTCGGGAGGCGGGCTTTCGCCCATTATGGATACCGCCGGTCTTAAGCTAAGTGTAAATAATAAATTATTCAGCTTTCGGTGCCGCCACTGTGGACATGTCAATATGAATGCCGGGCCCCATTGTAGATGAAAGAGTCAGACTCTTCATATACTGTCCCTTGACAGTCGTCGGGCGTGCTTTCAGAATGGTGTTGTAAATAGTTACAAGATTTTCTTTAATCTTATCAGCATCAAAAGACGCTTTGCCGATAATAACCTGTACATTGCCCGCTTTATCGGTACGGTACTGCACCTTGCCGCCTTTGATTTCGTTGACAGCTTTGGTGACATCTGTTGTTACAGTGCCGTCCTTCGGGTTAGGCATGAGTCCTTTCGGTCCCAGTACGCGGCCAAGACGGCCGATAACCGCCATCATGTCCGGTGTTGCTACAACTACGTCAAAATCCATCCAGCCCTGGGCAATTTTGTCCGCCAGTTCTTTTCCGCCTACATAGTCGGCGCCGGCCGCTTTGGCATCCTCTTCCTTCTGGTCTTTGGCAAATACGAGAACTTTCTTGGATTTGCCTGTACCATGGGGAAGAACCGTTGCGCCGCGGAGCTGCTGGTCAGCATACTTCGGGTTGATGTTCAGATTGAACGCAAGTTCGACAGTTTCGTCAAATTTTGCAGTTGCCGCTTCTTTCAAGAGCTTAACAGCTTCGTCGACATCATAGAACTTATGACTGTCAACGATGGCTGCGGTTGCTTTTTGTTTCTTTGTCAATTTTGCCATTGTTTCCTCCTTCGTGGTCATCGGATAAATATCCTGCCACTGACAGTCATCAGTCTATTACTTCGATGCCCATAGAACGGGCTGTGCCTTCTACAAGGCGCATTGCTGCTTCCACTGTGTTGGCATTCAGGTCGGGCATCTTTGTTTCAGCGATTTCCTTAACCTGTGCCCTGGTGACTTTACCGACTTTATTTTTGTTCGGCTCACCGGAAGCTTTTTCAAGGCCTGCCGCCTTCTTTAAAAGAACGGCTGCCGGCGGAGTTTTACAAATAAATGTAAAGCTTCTGTCTTCATAAACGGTAATTTCTACAGGGATGATAAGGCCGGCCTGCTTGGCGGTACGGTCATTAAAATCCTTTACGAAAGACATAATGTTCACGCCTGCCTGGCCGAGGGCCGGACCTACCGGCGGAGCCGGTGTGGCTTTACCTGCGGGAACCTGCAGTTTTACCATTTTAGTAATTTTCTTTGCCATGTTGTTACACCTCCTTTTCCGTCATGTGGAATGTGGTTCTCGGGCTGTAACGGGCCCTCCCACTTGTGAGACAAGCCAAGTACAAGACAGTCTCACAGAGTTATTTATGGAGGAGATCAAAATAACCTACCTCTAACTCTATAGTTGTCGTTGTGCCGAAATTACTGATATCAGCTTTAATCTTGCTTCTGTCATCAGACACGTCCAGCACCACGGCGCTGCGGTCGGCAAACGGTCCGCGGGTGATCTTAATGGTATCGCCCACTTTAGCATCTGTCTTGGCAGTCTGTTTTTTATCCTTGCCCTCAATAATACGTTTGGCCTCTTCATCAGAAAGAGGGATCGGTTTCGTCGTCGTACCGACAAAGCCTGTAACGCCGGGCGTATTTCTTACGACGTACCAGCTTCTGTCATTGACTTCCATCTGGATCAAAAGGTATCCGGGGAACACTTTCCTCGATACAACCTTTTTTTCGCCGTCTTTTACTTCCTCCTCGTCATGCATGGGAAGAAGAATCTGGATAATTGTATCATCCATTCCCATAGAGTGCACTTTCCGGGTAAGCGTATCCTTAACTTTATTTTCATAGCCGGAATACGTATGAATGACATACCAGCGGATGTCCTTTTCAGAACCTTCCTTCGGTTTGCCGATTTCAACCGGTGCACTGACCGCGGATTTTTTTATCTCTGTTTTTTTCTTAGCTTCGCTATCCGGCATATGTTCTCTCCTTTCATCCTACAGTATGAATCAAAACTTTGGAGAGCTGCATGAATATGAAGTCCACTACGATAATCAGAAGAGACACAAGAACGACCGATACGAGAACTGCAATAGTGTAACGCACCATCTCATGTTTTGTCGGCCAGATGACTTTTCTCATTTCCATTTTTGTTTCACGGAAAAAACGGGTCCAGGCACTCTTGTTTTCTTCTGCAACCTCTCTTTTGGTCGGTTGTTTACGCTTCGCCATCCTCACACCCTCATTCTAAAACTAAATTATTTCGTTTCTTTATGCAGGGTATGTTTATGGCACCATTTGCAGTATTTCATCATTTCAATACGTTCTGCATTATTTTTTTTGTTCTTGTTTGTACGATAATTGCGGCGCTTGCATTCCGGGCATGCAAGAGTAATTCCTTCACGCATTCTTTACACCTCACTCAAATCTCTTCTCGGCTTTCGCCATTGCAACATGCTCACACAGTATAGCATAAGCAGATATGGCAGTCAATAAAAAGCACTTAAAAAAGCCGGGCACTTCCCGACGCATTGATTATATCAAAAACGTAGCTTTGGTGCAAGGGAAAATCTGAAAAATAGACTGTAAGACCCCCTAGAGCCTTCCCCCGGGGTTCTTACAGTCTATTTTTCACATTATTATATAGGAATTATATTAGAAGTAAAAATCACACAATCTCAAAAACCACTGTCACATGACTTTCAAAATCTGCTGTTCCCGCTTCCATGGGAGTTGCCGCATTTTCCACCATGCTGTCACCAGCTGCTTTCATACTCATGGCATACCGCGGCATGATCTCCGTATGGTTTTCGCCGACAGAAATGATGTTCACTACCGGCCGGCCAAGAGTCTTTGCAATAACGTCCGCTTTCCGTTTTGCATCGGCCACCGCGCGGCGGAGAGCTTCATCCCTGTATTCCTGTTCATTCCTCACAGAAAATGTCACACTGTCGATATGGTTCGCACCCGCGTTAATCGCCGCGTCCATTACCTTGCCCGTCTGATCCAAATTATGGAGGACAATCTTCATATGGTTATCCGCTTCATATACGGTAGATTTCATACGGCCTTTGTCATCATACTGGTTGTTCGGATACAGATTATATCCCATCGTTTCGATATGATCCGCCGTCACGCCAGCTCCAAGGACTGCGCTTCGCACCGCCGTCATGATATCCGCATTGTCACGGGCAGCTACTTTGGCATCGCGGGCCATCGTTTGTACAGATAAATTTACCGTGGCCATGTCATTTTTTGCCGTCACTGTGCCCGTCCCCGTCACAGTAATGGAACGATGAAACGGTTCTTCCGCATGGACTACCATACAAGAAGCAGCCAAAAGACACGCTGTCAAAAGCATTGCTGTTTTTTTCATACTTCCTCCTCAAATAAAAGTTTATTAATTCCACGTACATCTACAGGAATCACTCTGATTATAGCACCGACGTAAAAAAGAAACGAATCCCCTGCAGGCGATTCCTTTACTCCCCTACAGCGTCAGAAAGGAAATAACCCCATATCCGCCATGATCCACCCCTCCGAATAGGGCGCGATATCATACTGTTGGAAAATGAAATACAAATGGCCGTCATTCCCTATATAGAATTCTTTCGGGAATTCTGTGATTTTCTCCGCCTCTTCTGTGGAAATGTGCCGGGCTGTGCATTCCCTGGCTGCCGCATCCCGAAGCGCTTCTACGGAAAGAGAAGGCATGGCCGCCTTCAGATCGGCAAGCGTCACTACCTTTCCCACGGCGTTTAGAGTAATTCCTTTTACATAATTCAGAGGATGCGCCCCTCCTTCATAGGTCATCGTTTCCAAAAGCACCACACTCACATAAGATTTTACCGTACCGGCCTGCCAGTCCATCCAGCCGGACAGGCGATGGCTGCTTTCCTTATTCAAAGCCTGCAGGTACCGATCTGCCGCCCTGTCCATTTCTTCATTAAAGAATACGCGCAATTCTATCGGGAGCTCTTTCCCGCTGTGCGGAATTTTCGCCGTACTCAGCCCGAGCCGTTTTTCCACCGTTTTAAATAAAGGAAAATCATCCGAAGGAGTAAGACCGGGCCCTGCCGTCCACCCCGCCGCCGATGCATTCCCAAGTGACAGAAGCAGAGAAAAAACAAGAAGACAAACTATTCTTAAAATTCCCATAATACCTCCTAATTATAGTAGAAATTCTTATTTTTCAGTATACCATAGAGAAAAACAAACCAAAAAACACCCTGCAGATCCCCTGTATCTTCAGTTCGAATCTGCATCGGATTACCCGCAGGAAACTATTTTCATGATGATTGTTTCCCGGCCGCCAAGAACACACTGTCTTCCATTTTCAGCAGAACCAGATCCACTATAGGATCACGTTTGGCGTCAAAGCTGAATGTACCGCAGACACCGTTAAACCCTTTCATCTCCGCCATGGCATCACGAATCTTCCTTGTATCTGTCACGGAGCCGGCCCGCTGTACCGCATCCATCGCCATGTACACGCCGTCATAAGCAGCGGCGGCAAACTGGTCAGGTGCATGCCCGTACTTTTTCGTATAATTTTCCACAAACGTCTTCGTTGCCGCCGTATCTCTTGCCGCTGACCACATAGATGACACATACACATTATCCGCGGCGGCGCCCGCCATCTTTCCCAATTCGGGAGAAACAAAGCCATTATCCCCAAGAACAGGCTGGTTCATTCCCATCTCACGCATCTTCTTTAAAATCCGCGCCCCTTCCTGATAATAACTGCACACAATAACCACGTCCGGTTTTGCGTTCTCTATATTCGTCAGCTGGGCAGAATACTCGCTGTCCTTGCTGCCGAAGGTTTCCACATCCACAATCTTGACTCCTTCCTCTTCCAGAGTCTTTCGGAAATATTTCTGCGCCGTTACATGCTGTTCATTATCATGGGCATAGAGAATCGCCGCCGTCTCGTACCCTAAAAGACGGTGCGTCTTTTTTGCCGTCTGGGGAATATTCATCGACTCGGGTACGGAATTTCTGAAAATATAATCGCCAATTTCCGTAATTCCTTCCGCAGTAACCGATATTTCCAACGAGGGAATTTTAGCATTTTGCATAATCGGTCCTGCCGCCTTTGCCTCATTCGATGTCATCGGCCCGATAATCACCGCCGCCTTCTTTTGGATTAACCGCTTTGTCACATTCATGGCATCGGACGGAGACCCTTTGGAATCCTCCACAAAGAGCTCAATCGGTATCGCCCCTTTCTGATTGATTTCTTCTGCAGCCATACGGATTCCTTCCTCCTGGGACTTGCCGTATGCCGCTGCCCCGCCGGTAAGCGCCGCGATGAATCCAATCTTCACGCCGCTCTTTGACGGAGAATCGGCCGCTGTCTTTGTTCCGCCGCAGGCAGTAAGACCTGTCGCTGCTATTGCGCCTGTAAAAATGATTACTGCTGCTTTCATTGCTTTACTGAAATTCATTTTGACCTCCTGATTTGAAAATAAAAAAACGCCTCCATGGAAAATATCCATGCAGAGGCGCTCCCGCGCGGTACCACCCTGATTTATCACTCATGACCATAAGTAAAATAAAAGCGCCCCGCCTGAAATACTCAGACAAGGGCGCATAGCGCTGTACCACCTTGCATTTATCACTCTGCCTCCGGGTAATATAAAACCCTGCCCGAATAAATCGGACAGGGGCGAATTCATCGCGGTACCACCCTGCATTATACTTATGGCTCCTGTCCGTAACGTGGATGACGCCTCCATCTACTTGATTCAACGAGGAGCTTGCGGAAGAGTTCGACATATCCTTCATACCGGTTTCCACCTGCCACCGGCTCTCTGTTATCTCAGAAACATGACTTTTTTCCGTTCATCGCTTTTCATTTTTAAATTAAATTTATCATACAGACTTCAAACACTTCTGTCAACCATCGATTTTATTGCAAACAAAAATATTTTCACGGCCCCCATTTCATAACCGCCTTCCTGCACTGCGGCTAAAAGTCATGACTGGCAAGTCCTTCACACTTTCGCAAATACGGCGCATCGTTCACACTATTTTACATTCAAAGCCGTGTACTTTCCATTCTCCACTTTCATCAATATCGGAGCTATGGAAATCCGGAATCATTCAATATCACAGAACGTTAAAATCTTAATTTCCTTTGATTTTACCGCACGTTTTATATTCAATATCGTTCAGTACCTTGCATTGCAGAGTATCGTGTGTTATAGTATTCATAACCCGAAGTTAATTCTTCCGGAAATGTGTTACTAATATATTTCCATCTGAAAGGAAGGACTATGAACATTCAGCTGAAAAAGGGCGTCATGGAAATCGTTGTTTTGTCCATGCTGCGTAGGAGGGATTTCTATGGATATGAACTCGTCAGCGAGATTTCCAAATATATAGAAATGTCAGAAGGAACTATCTACCCTTTGCTGAACCGTTTTAAAAAAGACGGCCTTGTAGATACCTACCTGGCCGAATCTCATAACGGACCGCCGAGAAAGTATTATAAAATTACCGAGGCCGGCCGTACTGAATATATCGAATCGGTAAGAGAGTGGTCTGATTTTACAAAAGCAGTCAATATGCTTCTCACCGAAGGAGGAGAACCTAATGAATGAGAGAGAGTTTTTAGATCTTCTGCGGTACTACTTCCGTAAGGTAAAACCAGAGGATGTGGAAGAAATTCTATCCGATTACAAAGCCCATTTCACAGAAGCCAGAGAACGGGGTCTGTCTGATGCACAGATTGCAGCAGAACTGGGGCACCCGGAAGATATTTATGCATCTTACCAATCCGAAGGCATCGTCAGCGAAAAAACGAAAATGGAAAAAATTTCTGACAATGCAGAATACCTGGCCGACAAAGCACAGCAAAAGATGCAGCAGACATGGAATGAAGTCAGCCCTCACATTCCGGACGCTGCGAGTGCAACAGCATCTGTCCTTGCCAAAGCGTTTTTTACCCTTTGCACAGTTCTGTCCATATTCCTTTTCGCGGCCACGCTGCTCACCATTTATCTATTATCTATGCATTTTACTCCCATTATGGATGCGGATCCCTTACCGGGACTCCACCCGCTGACCATGGTCGGTCTGGGGGCAACCGGATGTTTTGCCAGTCTTTCCATCTTCTTCATGGGGACATTGGGCAGAAAGTTTCATAAAAGCAAGAAGCTGAACAGAAAGCAAGATTCTCCGTCCGGTTCTATGCCGCAGGCAGACGATTCAGAAAAGGATGGTAAATACAATGAATAAGATAGTCGTATCCATAGTCCTGGCAGTCCTTTCACTCATGGTGACCATTGTATCTTTCATTATCAATGATATCGCGGCTTACCGCCAGTGGACATGGGATAACCGCGGGCAGATTTCCGAGCATTTGGAAAATAAGGGAAAGACGCCTCCCCCCGGAGGAAATCGTTCCCTGCCGCCCGGAAAGACAGAACATCATGAAAGAATATCGCCTCCAGACAGGCGCCCCTAAAAACAGAGCAGCAAAAAGTACCTTCCCATGGAAGGATAAAATCGGCTCATCTGCCCGGATATCGGGCATTTCCGGAAATGTCTGGCCCGGGCTGATTTTATATATATAGCTATTCCATTCATAAATATTGTTTCAAAGGAGAATTCTAAATTATGAAAAAACATACAAAAGCAGCGCTTATCGTGGCTTCCTGTCTCTCAATCGGTGCCACATTCCTGATGATACATCCTTCACAGGCTTTTTTCCTTGACCTGCCCCAGCAGAAAAACGGCATCCGGCAGGATACAGACAAACAAATGAACCCGTCGGTAAAAGGCGGCGGACAGGATATCCGGATTATCAAAGAAGAAATGCCTGATAAGCAAGATAAAGCGGATGAAAAGAAAAATCCAGCCCCGGATAATACGTCGAAAGAAAAATCAAAAGAAAAACAGATGCCAAAAAAAGACTCTATGAAGAAAACTCCGGAAAATAACAAAAAGGACATGCCGGATACTCAGTCAAAAGTACCACCGGTGGAAGGCAACACCCCTCCGGCCGTACAGAAATGAGGAAAATCCTTAAATGAGGACTATCAAAAACCATGCAATTCTTTTCGTGATCGGGCTTACAATTTCCACCGGAGCCTTTTCCTTCTCGGGCAACACAGCTGCGGCGGAAGAACCACCGCAAATGCGGGATTACCGACTCTCTCTGTTCCAATCAGGGGCATCTGCTGTCCCGGAAAGGAAGATCTTTTCCCAAAAGCAAGAGTCTCCCTGTATAAAGAAGTCTGATCATCAACCCATGAAAGGAGGTGATGCAGAAGAAGAATGGCGGCTCTGCAATGACAGCCCCGAATCTCGGGAAAGGCATGGAAAGGACGGATGGAAGCCGATGAAAGACCCCGATAATAACCGCTTCCCGCCGGCCGGACATGGCAAAAAGGTGTCGATACATGAGAGCCGTACAGATGATAGCTGTCCCTATCTGCTCAAGAAACATGACAGCGATGTATCCAGACATGAGAAATATACTCCCAAACATGGCTGGCATCACAAAGATCATGAAGTGCAGTGATGGGAAAAGCCATAGCTGATCCGTTCTTCTACACGTATTGATTTTATGTTCATTCTTTACTCCATTATTTTTCATACTTTACTCCATTATTGATTTTATTTTATGATTCACCTCTCTCTAAAAAGGGTACTCCCATACCCTCCCCCCTTCTTCCCCGGAAGGGGGTTTTAATATACACATTTATTCGCACGTGACACAAACGGGAGAACTATTATATAATTAAGGTACAAATTATGGGATGAAATTCCCGGTTATAAAATAAGGAGGCTATTTATGAAAACATTGGTAAAAATCGCTTTTCTGTCCGCAGCGGCACTCACCATTGCAGGCATCGCCCACGCTGACCATCGCGACTACCGCATCGCCCTCGCCAACCAGGACAAATACGGACATCCCGTCTATGACGAAACAGCGGCAAAGCCGGAGGAAGCCCCGCAAATCAAAGAAAAAACCTATAATGTAAGCGCTTCCGACGTAGATACCCAAAGCGGCCGCGACTATAGAATCGCTATCGTTAATTCCGGCCACGCAAGAAACTGATTGCTCCCGCAATAAAAATATTTCATGGAATACCTGGACATGCCCTAATCGGCATGTTCTTTTTTGTTTCCCTTAAGCAAAAATTGTCATTTACATTTTTTCAAGAAAAATATATCGGCAGAAATCTGCATTCTATTCTATAGCCACAAGGGGACGCCGCTCCTTTATTCATCTGCCGCGCCCGGAACATACATGCCAAGTCAAAAAGTGCTGCGGAAGCTTCCGCCTCTTCAAAAAGCATGCTGTGCTATAATAGTACCATCTGTATTGTATGTAAAAGGAGTTATCCTATGATTTCTATCGTCACCCCGGTGTACAACGAGGAAGACAATGTCATTTTTTTTCACGATGCCGTCACCCGTGTCATGGAAGAAACGGGTATGGCCTATGAACTGATTTATGTGGACGACGGCTCTCACGACCGTACCAATGAACTTATCTGCGGCCTTGCGGAAAAAGACCCTCATGTACGGGCGCTTACCTTTGCACGCAATTTTGGGCACCAAATCGCCATTACCTGCGGCATGGACTTCGCCCGCGGCGACGCTGTCATCACCATGGACGGCGATATGCAGCATCCTCCCGCCCTTATCCCCACACTCATCGGAAAATGGAAAGAAGGATATGACATCGTCCAGACCGTGCGTACCGCCACCGAAGACGCAGGACCCATAAAGAAAATCACCTCTGCAGGATACTACACCATCATCAATTCCATATCAAAGACACCCGTCCTTCCAGGAGGTTCCGACTTCCGTCTCATGGACAGAAAAGCACTGGACGTTTTCCTTAAGTTCCGTGAACACAGCCGCTTCATCCGCGGCATCGTGGGCGGGCTTGGATTTAAAACCGCCAGCGTCAAATTTGAGGCGCCGGCAAGGCATGCAGGCGTATCCAAATTTAACATGAGGAAAATGCTCCACTTTGCCGTAGATGGTATCCTCACCAACTCTACCACCCCCCTTCGTGCCGCTTTTTACGCAGGCATCTTTGCAGGTATCGCAGGCATCATCCTGATACTTCATGTCCTTTACGCCTACCTCACAGGCGCCGTCGTTCCCGGTTGGACAACCCTCACCATCCTCGTTTCTTTCTTTGGCGCCGTCAACCTTGTAGGCCTCGGCATCATCGGCGAATATATAGGACGCATTTATGAAGAATCAAAAAACAGGCCCCTCTACTGGCTCTCCGGTGACACAGGAAGCACAGAGAAAATTGAGAAAAGCCGCCCGGAAATATCCCGCGAAATCAAAAAGAACTAAGGAAAGCAGGTATATTGAATGGCATCAAACCCTTTTTTTGAAAGTGAACTCTTTAACGAATTAAATGACGCATTGAAACATTCCTCCCGCTTTACCGCCACCTATCGGATCGCGGCAGGCGACTATGCCGAAGCGAAAAAAATCGCCCGCGGCATCGCTGTAGAACAAACCGTAGAATGCCCTGACGAGCTCTTTGTAAACACCTGGATCGAAGACACCGTCATCGGCCAGATTGAAGACCTGAAAAAAGCGGACCCCGGCTCCTACTACGCCATCATCTCCTACAGTCCCGACGCCGTCGAAGGAGAAATGACAGAACTCATGAACATGCTCTTCGGAAATACAAGCCTTCAGCCGGGCATCCGCCTTATGTCCTTTGAGCTTCCCGACAGCATGTACCGCCACTATCCCGGTCCGAAATTCGGACGGCAGGGTATCCGTAAGCTTTGCGGTATTGAAAAAGGCCCCATTCTCATGTCGGCACTGAAACCTCTCGGAAGAAGTGCAAAAGACTTCGGAGAGACCGCCTATAAACTTGCCCTTGGCGGCTGTCCGCTCATTAAAGACGACCACAGCCTCTTCAACCAATCCTACGCCCCTTTCAAAGACAGAGTAAAGGCCTGCGTAGACAGCGTGAATAACGCCAATGCAAAAACAGGAGGCCGCTCCCTTTACATTGCGAACTGTACCGCAGACAGCATGGAATTTCTTGAACGTGCCATGACCGCGCAGGAATTAGGCGCCGGCGGCATCATGGCAGCTCCGGGGCTTTTGGGGCTCTCCATCATCAGAGAACTCTCTTCCGCTCCCGACTTCCATCTGCCCATCTTCATCCACCCCTGTTTCTCCGGCCCTCTTGTCCTCAGTGCGGATTCCGGCATTTCCCCCTTCTGCTGCTACGGCCAGTTCAGCCGCCTGGCAGGCGCCGATGCTGCCATATTCACCAGTTTCGGCGGACGCTTTCCTTTCACCGAAGAAGTATGCCGGAAAATCTGCGACGGTACGGAAACAGAAATGGGCGGGCTCCGCTCTATCTTCCCTGTTCCCAGCGGCGGCATGAAATGGCAGCTTTTTAAAAAAATGGTACAAGTCTACGGTCCGGATGCCATCTTCCTCGTAGGCGGCGCCCTTCTCACAGAAAGTGACGACCTCACAGCCAATATGCACTTCTACTTCGAAAAGCTGAACGAAGCGGTGAATAAATAGCGGAAAGCGGCTATTGGAAGATAGGTATAAAGATTCCGCCACAAAATGTACGGTGATACATCGAAAGCCCCCTGTCAAACAACAGGGCTTTTTTATTTCCCTATTCTTCCTCTTAGAACCTCTTTTTCTAAACACCGATTCGTGTTAAATACTTTTAAATATGGCAGACAAGACGCTTCCTTACTTGTAAAGGAGGAAACCACGTCAGTGGCGGAGGATACTCGCATATCATAGTGAATCAAATGATAAGAGAGAACCTGATTTCCGTCTTTCTCACCACGGCAGTAGGTTCTTCACATTCGTTCAGGATGACGTTTTACCGTCTTATACAAGAATCATGGAGTCGGCCGCTGGAAGGAGCTCGCTGACGCACGTAGTGCGATTGAGGATACTCGTTTGTCATAATGATTTAAATCGTAAAAGAATATTTAGATTGTAGCTGACAGCTCACAGCTGATGGCTTTTATCTTCATACCGATTCCCTCACCACGACCGCAGATCTTTCGCACAACTCAAGATGACGCTTAGCAGACAGGCTTATATCTTCCGGTTTCTCCCCTCCAGTTCCCGGCTTATAGCTTTCCAGCTCACAGTTTATACTAATGACTGGCAGCCAAAGACACGAAAAAACAGCGGCATTCCACCGCTGTCTTTTTTCTCTTATGAGTTAACACTTCCCTGTCCCTGAATATAGGTGGAGTTCCCTATATTCCATTTTGCCCCTGTACGGATACGGGCGTCGTTCTCTTCGCCTTTTGTCCAGCGAACTCTGGCATCACCTTCGATTTCAATAACGGGCTCTTTCTTTTCTTTTTCATCCCTGTACCCGAGAGCATCCAGTTCACGGGCATATTCTTTTTTCAGACGAATAAGTTTTTTCTTCTCTTCCTCTGTAAAAGCAGCCCCTTTTTTCTCCGCTTCGAGAATATTTTTCAGAACGGAGGCAAGTTCATACCTGGTAAGGCTTCCCCGGTTGAAAAAGTTTCTGTCATAGTCCGGTGCGCGGCCTTTTTCGCAAAGGTCGTAAACGGCCTGATAGTCCCAGGCTTCTTTTTTTACAGTATCCCAGGAGTTCGGCGCATAGGTATTGTAGGCGGCAGCTGTCAGACTGAAAGAAAGGAACCAGAGTGCCGCAAAAATAATTTTTTTCATAGGTCACCTGCAGATTTTTTCTTCAATGAGTGCCAGGAGCTTATCCCGCCCCGTGCCGGACAGTGATGAGTAGGCAAGGGGGGCTGTGTCCGCGGGAAATGTTTTCTCCAATATGCGGAGATTTTTGTTCATTTCATTTTTCCCTGTTTTATCGGCTTTTGTCCCGATGATTTGGAGCCCCGGCGCAATTTTTTTCAGCCATTCGTAAGCTTTCAGATCGATGGGAAGACCGGGATGCCTCAAATCCACAAGAAGCCCTACCATAACGAGGTTCTCCGAATTCCTGATGTATTCGTCAATAAAACCGCTCCAGGAATCACGATTCGCCTGGCTTGTTTTCGCAAAACCGTAACCGGGCAGGTCGATAAGGTACCACTCCTGCCGTTCTTCTCCACTGCCTGTATCTCTTCTGGATTGTACAGCGTAGTAGTTGATGGTTCTCGTTTTTCCCGGTTCACGGCTGACGTAGGCAAGCTTTCTCATACCACTTAAAGAGTTGATGAGAGAAGATTTTCCCACATTTGACCGCCCGATAAAAGCGATTTCTTTTTTTCCGCCATATTCCCCTGCCTTCACCGTTGACCCTATATAGGCGGCAGAGAAAATGTGAAACTTTTTCTTGTCTTTGATTTCAGCCATGTCCGTTCCTCTATTTCATCAAGGCATGCGCCAAGACATCATCCACATTTTTCACGTAGATAAATTCCAATTTTTTTCTTACGGACTGCGGTATTTCTTCCATATCTCTTTTATTCTTTTCAGGAAGCAAAATCTGCCTGATTCCGAATTGGCTGGCGGCAAGAACTTTCTCTTTCACACCGCCGATGGGAAGAACTTCTCCTGTGAGGGTAATTTCGCCTGTCATGGCGGTATCGCCTCTGACTTTCCGTCCGGTGTAAGCGGATGCCATCGCAGTGGCCATGGTGATCCCCGCGGAAGGTCCGTCTTTCGGCACGGCGCCTTCGGGAAGATGGATATGGGTATCCAGCGTTTCATAGAAATTTTCCACAAGCCCTAATTCTTTAGCACGGCTGCGGATATAAGTATATGCGGTTTCTGCCGATTCTTTCATGACATCGCCCAGTTGGCCCGTAAGGATCAGATTCCCCTTTCCTTTGATGGTGATTGCTTCGGTGTCGAGAACTTCACCGCCTGCCGCTGTCCATGCAAGACCGTTGACACGTCCTACCTGCGACTCATGTTCTTCGGCAAGGGGCAGGAATTTTACAGGTCCCAAATATTCCTCCAGTGTCCTGGCAGAAAGCGGGGGAATCGTTTTATCGGCAAGAACGATTTTCTTTCCCACCTTGCGGCAGAGGGCGCCGATGGTCCGTTCCAGTTCACGGACGCCTGCTTCCCGGGTATAGCTTCTGATGATTTTCCGCAGGAGGGCATCCGTAAAATGAAGATCTGCGGTTTTCAGCCCGTTTCTTTCACGCTGCCGCGGTATGAGGTATTTTTTTGCAATCTGTACTTTTTCTTCTTCCGTATATCCCGAGAGCTCGATGAGTTCCATACGGTCAAGGAGTGCCGCCGGAATGGTGGAAACGGTGTTCGCCGTGGCCACGAAAAACACTTTTGACAAATCGAAGGGGATATCAATGTAATTATCATGGAAAGCCTTATTTTGTTCCGGATCGAGCGCTTCCAAGAGCGCCGAAGCGGGATCGCCGCGAAAATCAGAGCCCACTTTATCGATTTCATCCAGAAGAAGAAGGGGATTTTTTGTTTTTGCATGGGCAATGGCTTCGATGAAGCGCCCCGGCATGGAACCGATGTAGGTGCGGCGGTGCCCGCGGATTTCAGCTTCATCATGGATACCACCCAAAGAAATACGGGCGAATTTTTTGTCCAGCGCACGGGCAATAGAGCGGGCAAAGCTGGTCTTACCGACACCGGGCGGTCCCACAAAGCAGATAATAGGCGCCTTTGCTTCCGGAGCAAGGATGCGGACAGCAAGGTACTCAAGGATACGTTCTTTAATTTTTGCAAGGCCGTAATGGTCTTCATCCAAAAGTTTCGCTGCTTTTTTCAAATCGAGAAGGTCTTTGCTTTCTTCTTTCCACGGCAGGGAAAATATCCATTCCAGATAGTTTCTTGCCACGGTAGTTTCTGCCATCATGGGCGGCATGGTGGCTAAATGGGCGATTTCTTTTTCCAGTTTCTTTTTATATTCATCGGGAATTCCGCTTTTTTCGAGTTTCTGCCTATATTCTTCCGCCTCTGCATCTTGGGAAATCTCGTCGCCGAGGCGGTCGTGGATGCTCTTTATTTTCTGACGGAGGTAGTAATCGCGCTGCTCCTTTTCCATACGGCTCCGCACTTCCCCGTTTATTTCCGCCTCCAGGCGGCCGATTTGTATTTCTTCATCAAGAAACCGGCGAATAAGAACAAGCCTTTCCATAACGTCGTTTTCTTCCAGAACCGCCTGCCGTCTTGCAGGGCTTATAGGCATCTGTGTAGAAATGAAATCAGCGGTGTATCCCGGCGTGTCGGAAGCTTTCAGCTGCTCCATCTGCTCATCCGAAAGATTCTGCTGCGCATTGTGAATCCATTCAAAGAAGGATTTCAAAAGGGCCCTTCTGTATGCTTCCCCACGAAGCGCGTCCGACGGCTCGATTTCCGGCACATCCTCCAACTGGGACACCAAGCAGTTTTCTTTTCGTTCAACGCTATGAACACGGACGCGGGAAATTCCTTCCGCCTGTATGCGGATGAGGCCGCCGGGCAGCTGGAGCATTTGTTTTACTTTTACAACGGTGCCAAAGGAGTAGAGATCCTCTTCCTGCGGTACTTCCACTTTTCCATCACGCTGCATGATCATAGCAAGATACCGGTCGCTGCGGCCTGCGGCGCGGACGGCTTCAATAGATTCTTTTCTCCCGATATCCAGGTTCACTGTCATATGGGGAAAAACAATGATATCGCGAAGAGCCACAACAGGCAGTGTCAAAATGGCTGCATCTCCTATATCTGTATTCTCGTTCATAAAAATTCCTCTTATCTTATAATTCAGTGTCTTTGTAAAGAATCAACACTCCTTTATATTTTACCACACAGCCGATAAAAAAGCAGATTTTTCAAGAAACATTTCGCATTTTCTCGATGAAAGCCTCTCCCGAATCAATAAAAAACACCGCAGTAAACACGGTCTTCTATGCAAGGGAAGATAACTCTTCTGTCTATTCAACAAAAATACGTCCTGTCTTACGGCAGAACGCATATATATTATATATTACAATTTTATTATTATTACAATTTCATTTCTTTTTTCTTTCCAACAGGGGCGGTTCGCTTTTGAGAACAGTATCTTCCGTAACGGTACAGCGCACCACATCTTTCATTCCGGGAATCTCATACATCACTTTTGTCATGATCTTTTCAATAATCGCACGGAGTCCGCGGGCGCCTGTATTCCTTTCGATAGCTTTCTTCGCAATGGCACGAACTGCTTTCTCCTCAAAAACAAGCTCCACATTGTCCATGCCGAGAAGTTTCTGGTACTGGCGGATAAGAGCGTTTTTCGGCTCCGACAGGATTCTGATAAGCGCTTCTTCTTTCAGCGGGTGGAGAGCTACGATGACAGGAAGCCTGCCGATAAATTCCGGAATAAGTCCGAATTTCAGGAGGTCTTCAGGTTCTACGTTTTGAAGAACTTCCGCAATGTCCTTCTCATCGGCTTTCTTGATATCCGCGCCAAACCCCATCGTGCTCCTGGTCGTTCTGCGGGCAATGACTTTATCTATGCCGGCAAAGGCTCCGCCGCAGATGAAGAGGATATTTGACGTATCCAGCTGGATCATCTCCTGGTTAGGATGCTTGCGTCCGCCCTGCGGCGGAACACTGGCTACGGTCCCTTCAAGGATTTTCAGCAGGGCCTGCTGTACGCCTTCCCCTGAAACATCCCTTGTAATAGACGGATTCTCCGATTTTTTTGCGATTTTATCAATTTCATCAATGTAGACAATGCCCCGCTGGGCTCTTTCAAGGTCGTAATCCGCCGCCTGAATAAGACGGAGCAGGATATTCTCCACGTCTTCCCCCACATAACCTGCTTCGGTTAGAGTGGTCGCATCGGAAATAGCAAAAGGAACATTCAAAAACCTCGCCAACGTCTGGGCAAGAAGAGTTTTCCCGCTCCCTGTGGGTCCCAGCATGATGATATTTGACTTTTGCAGTTCCACACCGTCATCGTCTTTTTCATAGCGGATACGTTTATAATGGTTGTACACGGCTACGGCAAGGGCAACTTTTGCATCATCCTGCTCGATAACGTACTGATCCATGTATTCTTTGATTTTTTCAGGTGTCGGAAGTTCAAAATCGGGAAGCCCCTTCTTCTTCGAAGTTTTCATTTCTTCTTCCAATATGTTCCGGCAGACTTCAATGCATTCATTGCAGATAAAGACGCCCGGTCCCGCAATCAGTCTTTCAACTTCGTCTCCTGACCGTCCGCAGAAATTGCATACCGGCGGTTGTTCATTTTTATTAGCCACAGAGCCTCCTTATTTCTTGCTTAATTCAGATTTCCCATTTAACTCGGCCAGTTCATTTCTGGTAAGGATCTTATCAATGAGCCCATATTTCAAAGCGGCGTCAGCAGTCATAAAATTATCCCTTTCGGTGTCTTTCATGACAGTTTTCAGCGTCTGTCCGCTGTGGGCCGCGATGATTCCGTTGAGCTCGCTGCGGAGACGGATAATTTCCTTGGCATGGATTGCAATATCTGTCGCCTGTCCCTGCGCACCGCCGAGGGGCTGATGGATCATAACGCTGGCATGAGGCAGGGCGTAGCGTTTCCCTTTTTCGCCGGCTGTCAGAAGTACGGCCGCCATGGAGGCGCAGGAACCGATACAGATGGTAGACACATCAGGACGAATATACTGCATCGTGTCATAAATCGCCATGCCTGCCGTCACAACGCCGCCGGGGCTGTTGATATAAAAATGGATATCTTTGTCGGGGTCTTCTGCTTCCAGAAAGAGAAATTGGGCAATAATCACGTTGGCGGTATGATCATCAATGGGGCCGTCAAGAAATACGATACGGTCTTTTAAAAGACGGGAATAAATATCATAGGAACGTTCCCCATGAGAGGTCTGTTCCACAACAATCGGCACATAAGGCATAGATAAACATCCTTTCTCATAAATAATATTTGTACTTTCTAATTGTACCACAATCTTACAATTTATAACGATAAAATTCTATGTTTCTTTTTCATACATCAACAAAGAGACGCGGAACATGCCTGCGCCTCTTTAGGTTATGAAATAAAATTCATTGTATGAAGTTGAACGGATTACTTTCTTTCAGCCGCTTCGATCGTAGCGATGATGTCCGCTTTCTTTGCGCGGGAGTCAAGGGCAATACCCTTTTCTTCAGCGTAAGCTTTCAGTTCTTTGACTGTCTTTGCAGCCAGCGGAGATTCTTTCTTTTCTTTTGCCGGAGCTTCTGTCTTCTTGGCTGTTTCTTCTTTTTTACTTTCTTCCTTTACCGCCGCGCCGTAAATGAAAGCAGCCGCTTTCTTGCGGAGTACGGAATTGTAGAGCATCCCCGCGCGGTTTTCATCTCTGATGATTTTGATGACATCTTTCGGTTCCGCATTAAACTGGCGCGCCATGCTGTAAACTTCCATATTCAGATCCTGATTTGTCGCTTCCAGTTTTTCAACATTGGCGATTTCCGCAAGCACCAAGCCTTCGCGTACCTGCTGTTCAGCAGTCTTATTGTAGCTCTGGCGGAATTCTTCCTCCGACTTGCCCATGTTGGAAAGATACTTATCAAAATCCATGCCCTGGGCTTCCATATTCAGTTTAACTTCCTGTTCGATTTCATCAATACGCTGATCGACCATTTCCTGCGGAATATCCACTTCGGAATTTGCCACCGCCTGATTAATCAGGGACTGGTGGTAAGCTTCTTCCGCCTGCTGGAATGCCCGGAGCTGCATCTGCTGTTTCAGGCTTTCCTTCAATTCGTCCAGCGTTTCATGACGGCTTACGGATTTGGCAAAAGCATCATCAATAACGGGAATTACTTTATGCTTCACATCATTGATATGTACAGCGAATTCCGCCTCTTTGCCCGCAAGAGTATCCACGAAATAGTCTTTCGGGAAAGATACGGAGACAGTTACGTCATCTCCCGCTTTGTGCCCTTCAAGCTGGTCTTCAAACCCCGGGATAAAGCTCTTTGAACCGATTTCCAGTGGATAAGTTTTCCCTTCACCGCCTTCAAAAGCTTTTCCGTCAACGGTACCTTTGAAGTCGATAACGGCGATATCGCCTTTTTTAAGGACAGTACCTTCTTCCGCCTTTTCCATTCTCGCATTCTGCTCTGCAGCCTGCCGGATCTGTGCCATAACCTGGTCATCGGAAATCTCCGGTTTCACATGTTTGGCGGAAAGTCCTTTATATTCGCCGAGTTTCACCTTCGGCTGTTTGACAAAAGTAGCGGTGAACGCAGCACCTTCCGTTTCAGAGAAACGTTCCTGTTTTACTTCGGGAGTGGTGACAGCAATGAGCTTTTCCTGCATAATCGCATCATTCAAAGCCTGGTTGATAACAATATCCTGTGCTTCTCCGGCAACAGCTTCTTTGCCGAAATGCATCTCGATAATGCGGCGGGGCGCCTTGCCTTTACGGAACCCGGGAATCTTCACCTGGTTGGCGATACGGGCTACTGCCTGCTTAAACCCCTTGACCACAACTTCAGCCGGTACATCAATGGTAAGCTGTACCTTGTGCTGATCCAGTGCTTCTGCTTTTACGTTCATAAAAAATATTCCTCCTTATACCGGTAAAAGGGTCCGTCCTTTTATTTACCGTACACAAATTGCAGGTTATATTATACTACAACTTACAACATACCTCAAGAACCCTATGCATTTATCTCAGCACGGATTCTATAGTAATCAAACATTTGTGACACACTCTTAAAAAATATTTCTTTGAGAAGATCCTTTTATACCTCTTTCCATAAATACATTTCTGCTATATCTGCTATAATAGTAAAGAAATAAAATTGCAGGAGGAGGGCCTGGTTTTGGAAAACGCAAAACGCTGTCTGGTCATTGTAAATCCCACCTCGGGACGGGAACGGGCGCCGAAGTACATTCCGCTTTTATCTTCTGTTCTTTCCAAACGGTATGACGACGTTTCCATCAAGCTGACGCAAAAAGCGGGAGATGCGAAAGATTTCGCCCGCCGCGCCGCGGAAAAGAATAAAGACATCATCTGCATGGGCGGCGACGGTACGATTAATGAAGTCATTAACGGCATGGTTCCTGTCCGCAGCGATTCATGCTTCGGTTTTATTCCTTTCGGAACGGTGAATGATCTGGCACGGGCGCTTCATATCCCCCGTTCGCCCCAGGGCGCTATACGGATGCTGGAGCAGGCAAAACGCACCACTATCGATGTAGGGAAAATCAATGACCGCTACTTCATCAATATCGTTGCCGCAGGACTCATTCCGGAAGCGGTCAGCGAAGTGACAATTAAGGAAAAAACGCTTTTTGGCTCTCTTGCGTACTTTATGAAAGGGTTTCAGGCTCTTCCCAAACAGCATTCTTACCATTTCCACATCCGGGAAGAAAACGGGACGGATATCCATATTTCTTCCCCTTTGGTAGCAGCCATGCTCACCGATTCGGCAGGCAGCTTCCGCAATCTCGTCCCGCCGGAAGAAAGGAACAAAGGCGTCATCAAACTGGCTCTTTTCCATAATTTCCAATGGCTCCGCACCATCCGTGAAGCTCCGAAACTTCTCACAGGCCTCCAGCTGGGGCCGGAAATATTGACTGTGGTCGGCGTAAAAAAAGCCCATATTTCCATCAGCAATGAAGAAGAACTCATAACAAATGTAGACGGTGAAAAGGGGCCGTCCTTCCCTATTGATCTGGAAATCCTGCCTGACCGCCTTTCCGTTTTCGTTCCTGAAAAAATCAAGGAAGACAATTCGCTCTTTCCCCACCTTCTTGAGGGAATTCAGCCGAAGCTTCGTCTGCCGTGGGCGGAGTCGGCAGATGAGGATATGGAAAGGATTCTTATGGGAGAAGAATCTCTTCCTCTTAAATAATCATAACCACCCGTAAAACGGGTGGTTTGCTCTGACCCTATAAGGGTCTTCCT
>ENA-OPLX01000346-OPLX01000346.1-human-gut-metagenome-genome-assembly--contig:-NODE-346-length-28376-cov-2.949613_pt1 | contig 28376 bp, 27 predicted proteins | sample MGYA00241447_ERZ501726 | MGnify/ENA primary metagenome ERZ501726 (study PRJEB25962, sample SAMEA2042617) | human gut metagenome | biome: human gut; feature: human-associated habitat; material: faeces...
CCCCACCCCGCTGGCATTGACCTTATATCCATCCGGAGTTGTCGTATTCGTCAGCATATATCCGTCAGAGCCCATATAGTACCAGAGTCCACTCACCGGAGACTGGAACCATGCATTTGTGAGGTAGCCGCCGGACTTTTTGTCCACCCACCAGCCTTTGGAATTGCTCTTCCATTGGTAGAGAGCGCCTTTGCTGTAGAGGTACATATTGGAGAGCACACCTGACGCGCAGACATTATTGATCACAAATCTCTGTCTCCATGTCTTTCCGTCGGAATCCTTCGCCTGGATCTCAAAGACACCGGCCTGTCCTGTGTACGAGGACTTTCCTTCCGACTTTCTCGCGTTCCAGTCCAGTGTATACTGGAGAGTACCGCCTTTCTTTACCGTTCCGAGAGACGCGCTGAAATCCCGGATCGGATTTCCCATCCCATCATATGCCCTTACCGTATAAGTCGCACTCGCTGCCGCCTCCGTAAACGTCACGACGGTTCCTCTCTTTACGATCGGAGCGTCCTCCGTCTCCTTCTTTCCTGATGTATTCGTCACAGTCGCATTCGTCGTTCCCACATAAGAACTCTCCGCATTCTCCACCTTCCAGGAAAAGCTCGCAAACGCCGTGATCTGGAATGCCACTGCGAACACGCAGGTGAAAATGGCTGTCTTGATCGATTTTTTCATAGCGATCCACCTCACTTAAATTTAGCACTCATTCCATTATAGCTTATCTCTGGACGAAATGCAACTTGACGAGTCTTACGCTTCTCTTATGAAAAAGTGGCAAAATGGGGGCGGAAGGAAATGACATGAGAAAATATTCTTTGAATCTTGAAACCACTTTCGTCTTATGCTATAAGGCCATTAGGCTAAAAGATAGAAGCTATCCATGTCGATTACTTTCGTCATTTTTCCCGTCTACGCGGTCTCGTCCTGACAGCCCCTGTAACCATCCCTAGCGGCCACCAACAAAAAACCAACCAAAAGAAGTCACCAGAGTAATATTCTAACCAGGCAATTCTACGCCACACTTTCAGTCTCCACCAGTCTTCAGGAACTTCCTCCGTTCTCAGGGCCTTGCCGCCCACATCGGGTACAATTTCCCCTACAAATCGTTCAAAGGTCGCCTGTGTTTTTAATGCTTTTTGAAACCAGGTTTCATTCGGGTAGGTGAGTATCTCCACCGATATATTCGGATAAGCAAACTCATAATCTATGTAGTCCGATGTATGTGCTTCACCATAGTGCTTATATATATAATTCTCACATGTTCTAATTACCTTGCCAGACACAAACACTACCGTCATCAACAGGAATATCAGCAGCCCTAAACGTGTCCTTTTATCCAAGCCGGCACTTCTCAACTGTTTTTTCGTTCTCTTAATAAAAATCACACCAGCAACAACACTCACCACATACGCCGGACGGCGCAAAGTAATCAACATTGAGTATGTTTTCTTCCCAAATATGCCTACTAGTCTGTATGGATCGAATGCCAGCTCCAACGAAAAAACAAATGAAAGCATGACCAATAATAATGTCGGAATGCTAATCAAAATTAGAACGTTCAAATAGAATCTCTTTACCTTTTTAATGCCAATTTTGTCATACAATAACCAAAACAATGCATCTACCAACAAATTGTAGAGATCACCTATTTTATACAAAATATTCATGATTTTTATAATTCCCCTTTGTATTTTTCTATTTAAGAAGGTATGGAACATAATATTTTCCACTCAAACAGTAGAAACAGAAAAGGAATGACTCGCGAAAACATAACCAGACAGAAAATAAAAAAGCAGATATATCCTGACCAGCCCGTACGCAAAAGACGCTGCCGCCTTTTCTTATCGAACAGACTCTTTTGAGCAACTTTACCAATACTGCTTATTCCACAAAGTACACTTAATGCCTTCTCACCATCAAGCCCTGGAATTGGCACTATATTACCAATTATAAGAATAATGTTGAAAAACGCAATGTTAACCAGCTCATAAGCCAAATCATAATGTCTGCCGATCAGAATCAGACAAATCCCTGTAATCAAAAGATTTACTTCAATCCCAGCCAGTCCGAACTGCATCTGCTCACTTTTTCGTGAATTTATCTTATCATCGACAGATATATACGCCCCCGTCGGAATTATGCTCCAAAACGTGATTCCTATATGGTCGATTTTCTGGCCAGCTGAAATAGCTGCCAGTAAGTGTCCCGCTTCATGTAAAATGACCGAACACATACTAAGGAAAATGAGAAGCGGCATGCTGCACTCATCTCCAACATGCACATTTTTTATTCCCGGCTGACATACCCCTAATACAAAGATACTGACAGATACAATTGGAAGAAACATGTTTAATACCTTAAAAATGTTTCTATATTTAAATTTTTTATTAAGGTTTATCAGAATGAAGAGCGTCTCTCGCCCGACTCGCATAAATCTGGGTGTTTCAATTAAGCCGTACTTTTTCAAATCAGCAAGTATCTGTGGGTCATTGTACGGCGGTTTAAATGGCTCCGTTCCATCTGCATCTAAGAGTTCATAGAACAGCCCTCTTTCAAGTTCAAATTTTCCATAAGCATTTTCCATATAGGGGCGTATACGGTGATTCTTGTCTATGAAGCCCCGCAAACGTGTCCCTTTTTTTAGGACCGGATACATTGTCTATCTTCCCTCCGCATGTTTGCTTTCATTCTCTCATGACATTTTCTTGTCATCAGTCTTTAAACTCCAACGCCCCTTTCAGCCCGCTTGATCCATAATTAATATACTGCTCATCTTCTTCGTGACCATCAATAACTGCCAGCGACTTTTCGAGAAGTGCTCTATAATAATCTTTCGAATCCTTGGAGACTTTTCCCACTGCTAATCGATGCAGGCATTGGTAAGCATCGAACATCGGACTAATCAAGGCATCTATATAGAACCATAAACGCTTTTTATCATATTCTATCGACGTCTTAAGAAAATACGAATATTCCATGACGACTTCGCCTTTTTCCATGTCCATTTTTATACTTGGAAGCTCTCTTTTCGCATTGAATTCAGTTATGTACAGCGCAACTAATGCCAACGAATTGCACTGAATTCGAAATGGGAAAGTCGACCTGCAGACCAGCCTTGAATCTTTCAGGTTAATTTGCATCCGAAATGGCATGTTATCTTCCCCGATCATAACTTCGATCACTCTCTGAGTGTCTGCGTCATAGATATATTTCAATCCGTGTTCTAATAAAGTTTCCTGAACACACATAAAGAGTTTTTCTTCTTCTGGATCAAGTTCTTTTTCTCTTCTCTCAAGTTCAGCGAGTGCGGCTTTCATCTGTGCAATTATATCGAGAGAACCGGATATATCAAGTTCGTCTTCATCACCAGATTTAATACCGTCAAAATCCGTCCTATTGTTTTTGTCCATTTCACGATCATCTCCATATCTATCGTTATTCTTAATGCATTGACGCCCTGTATAAGTACTATGAAGCAGCAACTCTAATTTCCGAAATAAATATCAATTTCGATGTTCATTCCGTCATGGAAGCAGCTGCAGAAATCATCTAAGATTTTTATGTCGAAAAAACGGTTCTTATATTGTTCCATTCTGGTTTTTAAAGGCTTTTTACAGTTGTTTAAATAGATATTTGTGAAGCCTGAGTCTGAATCCACCAACAAAAATCCGCCTAATATCCGTATCAAGCTCAACAGATCTATCCATAGCCGGTTGTTTCTATAGATCATTAAAGGCTCTTCCAATAATATGCTCACTCCATTGAGCACAATGGTTTTCTCATCCGCCCGGATAGATGCTTTATATCGTGGATATGTTTTCTGCCATGCCAACTCCATTGATGTGTCATTATACGCTTCGTGGTTCCACAAATGTGTCGCAACGAAAGACTTTTCCTCCAAAAGAGACATGCTGTTAGGGAGAAATATGGAACTTATGGAATATCCGAAATCGACATGAACCCACGCCCCATGAATTTTTACAGCATTCCACACATGGGGTTTCCAACTATGTATCTCATGTGCTTTACCATATATCAAAAGAGTTTTGATACCCATCTGAGAGAGTGTCAGGGTTGCGATTGCGCTAACTGTCTGATACAGCTTTGCGCTATTTTTTGACAATATATTGGCCAGATATCTGCCAATCTTATTTGGGCTTTTAAGCTGAAAACTTTCTTTTATAAACTCATCGAATTTCTTTATCTTTTCATATGGATCTTCGCTATTCAGGATTTCCTGATTCAAAATCTCAGCAATCTCTGAGCCCAGATAAATCAAGTCTTCAACGTCAGCATTAAAGATAGATGTAATACCTACATTATAACCCTTTCCCAATTCTGTAGATATATCAGTTGAATATTCTTCAAGCTGCGTGCCAGCAAAACAATAACCAAAATCGCTATCGATTTCTCGAATCTCACGTCTAATTTTTTCAACTCCATAATTATATTGTATGGAAATGACGCTTTTTCTCCAAAAACAGTATTTGGATAAACTCATCGCTTCTTTTAATTCTTCTGGAGTCGACACGCAGATTTCCACTATATGATTCATCTTTGATCACTCCCCGCCGCGTTTATGCCTTCCAAAAAGGTATAATTTCAGTCATGTCGCATCTATAGATCCACTCATTAAAACATTTTTTATATTTGTTTGCAATATCAGGATATTTCTTTCCTATTTGCGCCCATAAAATTTCTTCCGGTGTTTCAGGATGCAGCTGTGTCATGATCTGCATATACTGATTCCGATTCTCTTCAAGATAATACGCTGAGCCATTCTGAACATTCAAAGCTTTTATAAAATGTACATTCGCCATCTTTTCCAACATCTGTTCCGTGTTGGTATCATATCCCGTTTTGGCAATAGCACGCAGAAAATCCCAGGATAAATTTTCGAATGTAAATTCGTATTTCATAAAGTAGGTACATAAGAGCTGACGTCCATTTTCAGTCTCACTCAAATCGCGTACCACCCCTTGGAATAAAGGACTCGACATATAATTTAGCTCTCTGGCAGCCACTTCTACTGGAAGATCCGAGAGCCATTCGCTGCTTTTTTCGCTTTCAGGGTACTGTTCAAGTGCGTTTTTTTTATTCTTCAAAAAGTCCACTTTAAACAGACCGTTTTCAAGATTCAGAAGACAGTAAAAGGCGTCTCCCTGGCACATGACAGCAGCATCATTGCCGAGATAACGCATCGCATAAACCATCAAACGGCAACAACCTTCATTATTTCCTATATGAAAGAGTGCCGGATTAATGATAGTTGAATCGTGAAGCAACGGCGACTCATACCTTGGACGCTCTGAGATATGTGTTACGATATAATCGTATACCGCTGCCGCTTGAAAAAAACGGCTTGAACCTCTTCTTGCCTCAAAAGTGATTCTGTCCATTACTTTATCCAGGTCAGCGGTTGTGGTTAACATCTTGTAGGTGAGCTGAATTTCATCCCCCTCTACTGAAAATCCATTTAAGAAATAGAACTCTGGGTGATCATTGCGCAATGCCTCTATCGATGCGGTGACATTTTTGTCAAGCTCAGGGTCGGTAAAATTTATCTTGAATTTATCTTCACGTTCAATAGCAAGTTTGTTGATAGTCTCATAGTAAAATTGGGCTGTGTCTGAAAGACTATCGCGGTAAAATGTCGATAAGCTTTTTCTCATTGTAGTTTCTCCTTATCCCATTGGTAATCCCTTATTCTTCGCAAGTCTCTTTTTCCAACGTATCATCAATTTCCATTAAAAATAATTCTGCATGATCATTTTTCGTTGTATAGCAATGATATTTTCTTTTAATACCCCAATTATATCATGAAAGTGGTTCAATATCATTATTCCTTTTGCACAATAAAATATAATCATTCACCGTGGCATCGTTCCACATTTATTGTAAAAACATTCATATCATAATTGGGCCATATCTTAATTTCATATTTTCCCGTACCCTGTACCCCATCCGAGACTGTCTTAAGTATGTATTCTTGGAGACATTCCTCTGAACAATTTAACTGCGGCAGTTGAACACTTATTACATTTTCTGTCCGCCCACTCATAATTAACCTTAAATCATTTTGACATTTTGCATACTTATGATTTCTTTCGTAGAAACCATAATGCTTATTACATGAATGGACTTTGAAAAATAACGTTCTATCCGTCAACTCACTATCAGTGACATTAAAGTAATCATATCGTACATCTCCCGTACTTTTGGTCAAATTAGCATCAAACGTAATGTCTACGTTATACCATTCACCATCCAAACATATTTGATTCCATGCATGTGCAACAATCTCCTCCTTTGTATTTCCTACTACTATTCCAGCATGAATTCCTAAGTTATCACACAGATACTTGAAGGCCTTTGCCATACCTTCACACACTCCTATTCCATAAAGAAAAACTCCTGGCATCTCATGACTATATGGGGCATCTGCGTCCTTATATGTCGATTTATTTACAAGATAATCATGCAGTATCTTTTCAGCATCAAATACATTCAATCCAATACATTTATTTACTAAAGGCTTTATTTCATTATTCACTTCAGCAATTAAATAATTTACTTCTTCTATCGAAAACCGATACTTAGGCATAATGCGATATCCGCTATGTATCCCTCTTGTCTTAATTCCAATATTATCTACATAAAAAATATCTGGATGATCATCTATAAGTTTTTCAAATATCTCAGCAATCTTTCCGTATTCACACTCAATAATTACAAAACTACTTTCAAAATTTTTGAGTCCATCATACATAGCTCTATAAACAGCACGTTCATTCATGTCCATCATTTCATAATAAAATTCATGGCAACCGTTATTCATCACCCTAACACCCCACTCATAATTTCAGAAGTATTATTATCAAGAACATAAAACTCTCTATTTCCCAACGTACTGATATCCTCAGGTTTCACAACCATTTCTCGCTTCGTAGATGTCTGTATCGTATCATTTGCACCAAAATGCAATCCCAAATTGCCAAAATCTGTTCCTCCACCGTGTGTATTGGTTACCTCAATATAATCATAGTCTCCCAGTTCTTTTGAAAGCGCTTCAGATGTTCCAATACTATTTGCAAACATGATAGTTTTATGAGTCAAAGCAATCCACGAAGCAAGATTTTTCTCTGCATTTACTAATGTATTAATATCCGGTGTCGATAATGTCCACCAGAAAGTGGCATATGTCTTTTCTAAAAGCTCCAGCATCTTAGGACAATTCGCCAATGTCATTGCATCTATCATCACCCTAAAGCTTTGACCATCATGAATGCATTTTTCCAATTCTGCACGAATAAAACTCATCTGCGTTTTTTTCGAACAAGTGCCCACGTCAATCAAAAGAACTCCCTGATTCCTAATACACTCAGCGATTGATGTCGAACGGGCTATCTGTGTTTTCCCTGCTAACATTCCACACTGATTGGTTAGTTCTGAAAAGAATCTGTCAATTCTAGCACGTTCACAAGAACCAACTGTTATGTCATTTCGTAAAGTCGAAGCATCTAAAGAATTAATGCTCCCTTTTGCTTCTAATCCAGACACAATCATCTGTGCCTGCGAAAAAGGGAATGTAGAAATCATCCTTATATACGGTTTAATTCCTTTTCTCCTGGCAAGACTTGAAATAGCTTTTATGTAAAACGCACCATCCGCTTTAATTTCATCCTCTTCTTTCGATGCTTCTATTATAAAATTAGCTATTTCCTGATCGCTAAGTCTCATCAACGGCTCATAGAAAGGCTCCATTTCACTGACTGATCTGCAATAACAGTTTCCCTGAAATGCATGCTTAATATCGTATGCAAGGCAATAATTATTCTCATGTATGACAATAACCGGAATGCCATTTGATAATGATTGTTTACAATTCTGCAACAGAAGACTATTTCTGACTTTTTCACTACCACCTGTAATACATATATTTGCAATCATTTCCTTTTCAGCGATGAGACTATCCGCATCAACATGTCCAAGATCAACAATGCCTTTACTATCCGCATTCACTTTTTTTATTTTGTTTAGGGTCTTTTTTCTATTGTGATTACTAATCAAAGATGATGTTGCCGTAACTAAAAAGTGCATACCTCTGTTCATTTAATCACCTGTACCTTTCAAATTTGAATTTAATCGGCTTTTCAAACGGTAATCCTACAATAGCTTCACCCAAACCAAGATTTGCCATATCCCAATCTTCTACCGTAAATCCATCTCGCACATTTTCTTGAAGATTATTGGATGCTCCCATATGCTGAATTGCTGAATAATTTGAACCATGAATACCCTTGATATAATCTCTCGTAGCTTGATTGTTCGTATGAAAACAAATGGTCGTCTGAAATCCTGATGCAATATTTTTACCACCGATTTCGCCATATACCTCATATAATTGTTCCATACTCTGTATTCCCGCAACAATTTTTACTCCCACCGAGCGGCCAAAATTTATTCCATCCTCCAGATGTAACAAGTGTGGTAAAAGTTTCAACTCGTCGCAAATAACATATACCCTTCCCCCATTTGTATTGCATAAACTTTGCTTTAAAAACATGTCAAAAAGGATCTTGTACATCGGTATAAAAGTACTTCCGCAAGAAAGATCATATTCAATAAATAGGGTTCTTCCACCTTTTTCTTTTACAAATTTTCTTACCGAGAACCTCCCATCAAGCCCAAACGCTTTGCGAAAAATTTTTCCGGTTGTTTCCTCCAGTTCCGCTAAAACTCCTAATGCTTGTTCGGACGATCCATCTCCTATATACTTCAACACTCCACTAAGTTCTGGGAAATTTTTCAAAAAATCACAGAGCATTTTTGCATTCACCTTAGACAGATATTTCTTTAAAGCATCATTATTCATATATTTGACTCGATGCTCCTTATTTTCTATTCCTATAAATGTAATTCCTTTTAAAATTGCCGCAAATAAATCTTTTGCGGCCTTAGGAAAAAAGGGAGACTGACTTTTTTCTATACTTTCTGCAAATATCAGGTTTGCAATCTCATCTGCATTTATCTCTATTGCCTCTTTATCCCAACCATCCGTGACCAGTTCCATAAAAATATTCCATGCGATTCCCGACTTCAATCTTTCTTCCATCGCATTAGTAATAACAATATCATTTTCTCCATGTAACTCTACAAAGTCATTTTTTGTGTCAAATACAATCATTACATCACGAGAAGTGAGCTGAGATTTAATCTGTTTTGTCATCTCAACAATAACATTGGTCTTACCGGCACCAGTTCCTCCAATATTCAAAATATGCTTGGACAGATCATCATCAGAAAAACTGATACATCCTTTTTTATTGTTTTGGATTCCAGTAAGCCTTACAATTGGATTCTTTCTTACCGGAATCCCCCCGTCATCAAGCGAATTACCTAATACAACATCTTTTGCAATCAACATGAGTAACACCTACATTCTTTGACCTACATATTCGTTATTTCCATAACTTTGATAATCTGCAGCCTGACCATTAGTAGGCTCCATCTGATCAGCAAATATATTTGATGCCTCTCCCATATCCATGATCTTATTCTCAGAATTTTTCATATTTTCCTTTTCGAAAATCAATGCCGCATACCTATTTTCCGCAAATTCTCTCGCATCACGTTCAACAGGTTGATTGTAATATGCCCTTGGATTCCGTCTATAAGATATATAATTTCCTTCTTCCAAATTATGTTTCCACTCATCTGCAATTTTTTTATCTGGGTAATTTATTTTTCCTGCAGCTACCTGGTGCTGTAATGCATGACGCCCTTCATGCAAACAAGCCTGTGTCAACCTGCTTGGATCTTTTCCGTAAAGTGAATACTCATCAAATTGAGAAACATTAATATCAATTTCTCTAGTTGCAGGATTATAGACACCTAAAATCACACCTTCATCACCTGTATATAAAAACTTACCATTTACCTTACAACTTTCTCTATTACTTTCCATCGCCATGTAGTTCTCGAGACTCTGAAAATAATCAATTTTTTCTTCTTCTGTAAGATTGCACCAGGTATCAGTATTTAAAGCATTAAGGATATCCCTATATGTCATAAATATTTCCCCCTTATCTCATATACCGAAGTGCTTCTTCAGCCTCTTTAGGTGAATCTCGATACCAATCTATAAATACAAGAGCCGCTGGATATTCAAAAGAATGTCTCTTCATCAGTCCGCTAACTGTAAATCTTCCTTCATGAATGTCAACCATTTCATCTGTATACATCCATTTTCTTACTGCATCTCGTAAGTCTTTAGATGAAAAATTGCAAATATCCTTTGCCGTTTCTCTTGCCTCCGCTGCTGTATAATTACATCTTACAATAAGTACGTGTTTGATTTTTTCTTCCATACATATCTCCTTAACAAGACCCTAGTCCAGCCAGAAATGCTAGCAATACTGCAATTATCAAAATAGCTTTCACTATATATATAGCCAATATTACAGCACATACCGCAATCATGAATCCTCCCCCAAATCCAATAGCAAATCCAATTCCGGTAAGCTGTGACAAAATATAGTCGTACCGTTTAAAATCATATGGGTAACTATTAGCGCCAGACCACTTCAGTCCATATAGTACCACTCCAACAATTGCAGAAACTGAGCTTCCAACAGCTCCTAGACACATCCCCCATTCTTCACCTATCATTGAATAATAAAGCGGCGCATACATGTACATCCCCAATAAAATATGCGCAATTACTGCAATGGTAATAGTAATAGTCCAATACCACCCTGCATTTCTATGCTGAATATTAGCTATATACATATTCGATGATTTCCAGAAGGAACTTTGATTACCTGAACTACTCACAACTTGGGGAGCAATGACATTATTTGTATTTATAGTATTATTTCCACGGTTGACATTCATCTGCGGACGAACAAAGCCCCCCATAGTAGCAATTAGATTCTTCTGTCCTCGATCTGCCGCCAGACAATAAGGGCATGCATTCAGCTGATTCCAATAAAAATGTCTAGGTTCCATCTGACATTTTGTAGTTTCATTCTGGTATCTTATCAATGTCTGTTTCCATTCTGTTGCAGTTGGCCTCGCACTAGGATTTGTGTGACCATCAACAAATGCTCGTTTAAACATCTGACGCAAATAAACTGGTAAACAAGTAATCTCTGGAGCCCAGTCTGGTGTGGTATAATTAGTCACTTGAGCAAAAAATGGGGTCTCTCCTTTTTCAACTCTTTTATCAATCGACGGGGCCGGTGTTGATCCAATATTCTTAGAATGCTTCTTACATGTAAACGGATGGCAACCATTCATAAGCATTCTAAAGCAATGAATAGCTAGTGAAAAATTATCTGTTTCTTTTGTAAAAGTCGTACCACCTTTTGCGAAATATTCCGAATATGTAGTTCCTTTACACTTTTTCATAAGTTCAGGCGCCACATAGCCTGGTGCACATACTACACAAGGATACACCGTCTTTCCCGCATTAAAATGACAGGAATCACTATCCACAATTTTTACATTACAATTACTATCAATCTTAATGTTATTAGGATTAAAATCTCCAAGTATTTGTCCACATGAGTGTAACTTTTCTACAACCGTACATAAACTAATGAGTGTTTTAATTTTTTCATTCGTATCCATTCCCGCATTCGTTTTCTGGCTAAGGGAATAAATATCATCAAGTTCATATTTTGCAGTTACTCTTGACATTCCAAAACCAACAAACTCTTTAGCTTTGTTAAACAACGGAGCAAGCGGCCATGCTATGTCATCTAAGATTTTTACACTTCTAAAAGCTGATGTTTCACTCAGGATAGACATCTCTCGAATTTTACTCTCACGCTCTTTAGCATCGCTTTTAGACAGATATATTTTTGCTACAACATTTTTATAGCCAAGTATATTATATACTGCTCCTTCCCCCCCAGACTTGATAGCCGGTTCTTGAAGAGTAAGCATTTTTCCCAAAAGAGTGTACACTTCCATTTTTCTCCTCCTATACCCGAATACTACAAATGAAGTGAAAAGCCGCAACATAAATCCCCATCTTAACTGCTTTTCCGATAAAACCCGCCATCAAAAACTTTAATGGATTCATTCGAATACTGCCTGCCACAATTCCTGCAATATCAAAAATAGGAAACGGCACGACTGCAAATAGCACTACCAACCAGAAAGAATGTGTTCTAAAATTTGCACGTCTTGTTATTTTTCTAACAATAGTTCCCCCTTCTACTCCCACCATGTATCCAGTAAGTTCACCAAGAGATGCGCATATCGCACCAACTATAATCACACTTAAAGGATTCAGAACATATGAATATTCAAGAACAACCAACAAGCTTGATGATGGTAAAAGAACAGTAGAATTCATTACAAAGCATGTAAGTAATAACCCTAGTAACGTTAACGGCATCCATTTCTTCATAACCCCTGTCAACTTCCATGCCATCAAACTGACAATTACAAAGAGTATAAGGGCTATCATATCACCCAAGACAGAGCCCTTTTTCTCTATACCCTTATATCTATATGTATTGTCTTGGGCATCTTTTTTTTTGTGTCTTCTACCCAGACTTTAGTTCTAGGTACAAGTAAATCATCAACCTTATCTACCAGCGTCTGAATAGCTTTTCCCGCAGCAGATAAATCAACCGGAATTCTCAGTACATTCTCATTTTGCTCAGCATCTGTCACATTCTCTGGTTCAATATCAACATTTAAAGCATCTTGATTCCAAAGACGCTTTTCTCTCTCTTCGGCAAGCAAATCCCAATTAGGTATTGCGTAATATGAGTCTTCTCTCCGCACTGGTTTTGCTTCTGAATTAATAATCACGACAATAGTCTTATCATCATCCAATCGTTCTTTAGGAAATTTTCGCATATAAGAACACGCTTCTCTTTCCAACTTTCTCACTTCCTGATCGCTCATACCATAGTGATTCATAAACATTTCTACAAAACCGACATTTATCTGCTGCTGTTCCAACCTAAGAATTGGGGGACACGCCTGTTCCCACACTCCATCTGTCATAAGCATCACAGATACAACATTTCCATTTACTCTTCCAAACTCCCAGTATTCTTCTCCAAAACAAAGTGGATAAACATTTCCATCCTCATCACGCTGTTGTTCAGTAATTTTATAATATCTACCATCATTACTTCCGACAATCAAGCCACTATCTCCAGCCTGTCCATAGTAAAGATTCTTACCGTCGTAAATGGCAGTACACAACGTACAATCGTACTGGTCTGGCTCGTTCCCATCTTTTATTGCCTTCTTCTCTACCTGAGTATATGCTTTAGAGTAAGCTCGTTTTAACAACGCAACTATTTCACCTTCTGTCATCCCTATCTTGTAATGTTGTATACAATAGCCAACAACAAAATTTGAAGCTATTTTGGCGCCTATATCAGAGTGAGCTACGCTTCCTAATCCGTCAGCAACCGCTGCAATAATTGCCCCATCAGCGCTTTCTCTTATACAGTATGCATCCTGGCACGGAATTCCCTTTTTTATATGATAAGGGCCCGGTAAATTCACCTTATATTTCGAATATACAGCCACATTAACACCTCCACAGGAGAAAGGGGCATTTCGATAGCCCCTTCTCAAATCAGCTAAGAAAGCCAATCATCGATATTTACAACTCTAACTCCGCAATCCTTCTGATTAAGCGGATTTTCTTCGTCTTTGATTACAGGTTTAGCTCCCGGTGCCGAAGTTGATACAGCTTTAATGCTCACTTCCATCACCTTAAAAAAATCCGTAAAGTCATACCCATTTTCATCGGTAAGTTCAAATACTCTTTTTCCTTCAGTAATCATTCCGGCTGTGGTCTTATCATAACCATTTACACCTAAAAACCATGGCAGCATCTTCTTTGAATTCGTTCTATCTCTGATCTCCTCTGCAATCTGATCAATATTATCTCCCATACCATCTGTAAGAATAATCAGATAAGGCATTCTTACCTCAATGCCATTGTTTTCATACAAATGACCACGTTCTCTTAATTTATCAACCGCTTTTCTAAGAGCCGCAGACATATTCGTTCCACCTCCTGCTGAAAGTTCGACTTTCCTCATTTCTGTGATAGGACACCAGTCCTGTAAAACTGTTACAGATTCATTAAAGCTCATTACGCAAATGTCTACTCTGTCAGCCGCTTTAGGATCCTTACAAATATCAGCAGCAAATCTGTTTACTGACTTTTCAACATTACTAATGGCCTGTCCAAACATAGATCCGGAATTGTCAATCAATATTACAACAGGCATGTGCGGTTCACATACATTCCTTGGTGGTAAAGGTCCATCGTTAAAATTAAAATTCATTTTCATTATTATTCCTCCCTTATTTTTTCCAAAATAAACTTAGCTGTATTCCAGCTATCTTATCCCATTCACATTTTTCACTCAGTTCTTCTATTTTTAGTGAAAATGTTGTCCTGCGCGTAATCCAAAATACCCCCGTATGTGTACTCTGTGTATTGTAAATAATTTTCCCATGTGGATCTAACACATTTAAACAGATTTCCGGTTCATAATTATTTGCAACTGATAGATCATGACGTGCTACTAATTCTCCGTATACTATAATATGATCCTTCTCAGGTTCAATGCGATTACTTACATTTTGAATCTGTATCCCACTATAAACTCCAAGGGCATCTTCAATAATTACCTTCACTTATTCACCTCTCTTCAAGATTACTTCTTTCTTTTTACATTTATATAATAGTCCTAATATCATTTCTATTCTATACAGCTTTAAATTCTCATTAATTCTATATTGACTATATCGAAATTATATGATATAATATAATGTTAATTTATTTTCGAATTTTAAAATCAAGTTGGAGGTACGATATGGAAAATTCCTTACTCACTCTTACCAATTTAAGAGAACTTTTTTGGGGTAAAAAAGCGAATTCTGAGCATCTATTGCTCAACCGCCTTGATACCCCAAATATCCACATTCCTTCTTCACATTACAATACCTCTGAACATATTCCATTTCCTGTAATTACGCCGAGGACAAAACAGTCTGTTTTTTTTGCATGTATTTTCGGAGATTATTTTCAGGAATTTTTGCCCGATCAATATTCCACACAAGAAGCGGCCATTTGGAGTAACCTTTTTAACGGAAAAAGAGCTTTGACACTCTCCAGAAGAAAAGGTATGCTTCAGACAATTCTTGCTTCGAATTTATCTGATAACAGAAATATCATAATTGATGATATACAGACCGCAATATTGTCTTCCTTAGAATGTTGGCGGCTTAATGACTCTTCTGTAGAGATTTTAAATACTTATATAAGCAAAATACCCGAAGCTGAAATGAGAGAAAATAGTTCTCTTGCTACCTTTGATAATACTACTCTTTCTGATTTACTGACATTTGTACATGCCCATTTAGATATATGTTCTAACACAGTAAATCCGCAGGATAGATTCTATCATATGGCTACTGCACTTACTTATTTGGCGCTTGGTGCTCTTCTTCGAGACAATATTGAATATCTCAGAAAATATTATACCGAATCAAAAGAACAGTACGATGCGGACACTATATCCGGTTCTACTGTCACTTTGTATGCCGCCTTATCATCTCATTTACAAGATACCCAAAACAGTTTTTACGCTTCTAATCTTGTAGACACCTTTGAAGCATCATTATGCCCAACCGGTCATATTGCAAATTCCGCCAATTCTCCAACTAATATTTCACTTAAAAATTTCCTGCGTCAATATTGGCAGGCTGAGCATCGCTGTCATCTCTATATCCAAGGAATCGGAGGTATTGGAAAAACTACATCTCTACTCCACCTTTCTTTGGATAAAAATGTAAATATAGACAATATTCCTGTGGTTTTCATCCCCCTTAAAACTCTGGATGGATATATATCTTCCACACAGGTACATCGGGACATTAATTGGTTTTTATTTACATATTTTCCCGATGAAGCTCCTTCTATTATTAAGCTGGCGGGCTCCCGTTGGATTCATCGACCAAATATTATTTTTATACTAGACGGTTTAAATGAACTCTCCACCGAATCCTTTACCGCTATTACAAAAGACATTAAAGATTGGTCCGAAAAACGCGGAATACAACTTATTATATCTTCGCGTTCTCCTCATTATTTTAATAACTCTTTCATTGTTTTCGAGACTCATTTACTCTCTGACAAAATGATTACCGATTTTTTGTCACAAAAAAACTGTCCTATATCTGCGCTTAATTTTTCCCTCTTGAATACACCATTTTTAATTCAACTGTATTTATTTACAGAAAACATAAAAAAGAAATGGCAAATACCAGGCATCACTTCAGCTTATTGGAAAAATCAGATCACCCATGAAACTGATTTGATTTTAAACTACCTCCAGGCTGAATTAACGCACTGTTGGAATACAGATACAGAAGATATCAATAAAACTGAATTCGCATATGCAATACTTATCACTGCTCCATATCTCTTTTGGAATATGGTACAGCAAAATAAATTTGAGCTTACAGACAATGAATTATGGGATTTAATCTCTAGCCTCAATAAGCAGATCCCTCATAATTTGCATAATGCCGTCGAGGAATTCAAAAAAATAGAGCGAAAAGTCGGAAAATTTATTTCTTTTGATGATAATCATATTATGATGCAATATAATATCTTTTCAAAACAAGATATTTTATTTCGCATGCATATTGATACTGCTGATAATCGTCATGAAATCTACTATGCCCCCATACACCAAAATTTTCGCGACGCATTAGCTGGTTTACATATTTTCAATCTTATTACGTACTTTCTTTTTACAGAGGAATGCACCCATGCCCCACTTTCCTCTGATATTATTTCAACAAATAATTATGATGTATTGAGATATTTATCTGAATATCTTTCTCCTGTACAACTTGCAAACCTCTGGGAATTAAACCGTAACTCAATTCCTACCATGGTCCATCAAAGCAAATGGCTTTTAAATTTAATTGGCATACAATCGAAAAATGACTTTTCCAACATAAGTTTTTCCGAAATGGATCTGACTAATATAAATCTGGCTAATTGCCGCAAAAACGATTCCATTCATTTAACCTTGCCTCAAAAACAAGCTGATTTTTTCAAACATACATACGTTTCAGCAAGTACATTCTCTCCTGAGGGGCATAGTGCAATGGTCAACAATGCTGCTGTTTATAATAATGGACACCGTTGTATTTCCGCCTCTTCCGATCATACTTTAAAAGTTTGGGATTTAGATTCTTATGAATGTCTCGGGATATTAACAGGTCACGGATGTGCTTTACGAGCATTATCAGTCTATCCGTACGGCACTGGTTTTCGCTGTATTTCCGGCTCCTATGACGGCTTAATCTGCATTTGGGATTTAACTGAATTGTCTATCGGTGGTCTTCTAACAACTAGACCTTTGTTCACTATGCAATCCCATACTTCTGACATAAATGACCTTGCCGTATATGATAATGGTCATCGCTGTATCTCAGCCTCATCAGACTCAACCTTAATCATTTGGAATCTGGATACTGGAAACCCAATGTTTCCACCTCTAATCGGTCATACTGGTACCGTCAATGTTGTTAAAGTTTTTGCCCACGAAACAAAATGCATATCCGGAGATAGTAACGATTCTCTTTATATATGGGATTTAAATAGCGGGTGTCCTTTATATGGTCCTTTACATATAAGAAAAAATATATCTAATAATATTTCTGGTGAAAGTCACAGCTTTATTGCATCTTCCACCGATAATGCCTTGAGCATCTGGAAAGTTCATACCATTGGAATTAACGCTATTGATATTTGCGAAAATAGCAGTCAAACAACGTGCGTTGCCGCTTCTTCCAACAGTCGCCTTTCTGTATGGAATCTAACAGGTGAAAAACCTATAGGCTTTGAATTGTCTAAACATACAAAAGGAATCAATACTGTAAAAATTTTTGATAATGGAAAAAAATGTGTTTCTGGTTCCGATGACAACACACTCATAGTTTGGGATCTCATCCAAAAAAAGGCACTTGGTACTCCACTTCAGGGACATAATGATTGGATTATTCGTTTAGACGTTTATAAATTTAACAATGTGTATTATTGTGTTTCTGCCTCCTTTGATAATACAATCAAACTTTGGAATTTAGACTCTCTCTCTCTTGTAGATACGTTAACTGGGCACTCTGATTGGGTTCAAGCCATAAACGTCTACCCATTTAACACTTCATTTCGCTGCGTCTCTGTTTCGGCCGATTGTTCCATCCGCCTCTGGGATCTTATCAGCGGAGATCTTTTGCATACCATAACTGGCTACTCGAAAATGATTCGTGCAATTGATTCTTTTGAAAAAAACAACAAATTTTATTGTGTTATCGCTTCTTCTGATGGGATTCTCAGGCTTTGGGATTTGGAATCTTACAGATGTATAGGTATCTTAGAAGGCCATACAGCCTGGGTAAACGCTGTCAAGGTCTACGCTAATGGTACTCGTTGTATATCGGCTGCCTCTGACCATACTTTACGTGTTTGGGATTTAGAAAATCATGAATGTGTTTATGTTCTCAAAGGACATACTGATTGGGTTATTGACATAGACGTGTTTAAAAAAGGAGAAGATTTTTTTGCTATATCTGCTTCCTATGATCGCACACTCAAGATTTGGAATCTCTCTCATGGCAGTTGTGTTGGTTCCTCTCTTGTGGGTCATAATGCTGGTGTGAAAACCGTAATGGTTTATGATCATGGCAGCAAAGCTATTTCTGGCTCTTATGATCATACATTACAAATATGGGAGCTAAATTCCAGAAAAGCTATTGGTTCTCCCCTTATCGGTCATACCGAATGGGTTCGCGATTTAGATGTATACTTCTCAGACAAAAAGGCTTTATGCTTATCGGCAGCATCCGACGGAACCTTTATTTTATGGGATCTTTCAACCGGTTCTTTGATCCACAGTTCTTCCAGAGACTATCACTCAACAATTACTGCTATTCATTTTCTTGATGGCAACAAACGATGTGTAACCGCCTCTTCTGACGGTATGATAGAAATATGGGATCTCAATTCATTCAAGTTATCTGCACCACCTATTTTTATAGAGCCGCGTTCAAGGATTAATGCATTATGTATATACGGTTCTAATCGCTGTATAAGTGTATCCGATGACGGAATGATACATATTTTCGACCTGAATACCTGCTCACTTATTAGATCAATTGATGTTATGCATGGGATAAGTATTGTAGGAATCGACTTGAGTAAGGCGACTTTTGAGGATGATTTGACCAAGAAATATTTGGATGAAAATGGGGGGATTATATAAAATCATAAACATAATGAGCATGAATACGTAAATTTTTCCGACCACGGGAGCAGGTCTTCTAAGTGGTCATTGAACTTATCTACTGACAGACTGTGATAAGCTTTATCCATGTCAAACAGTTCTCCGATCCTACGAAGTGCTTCCTGTGATACGTTGAGTTCATCGAAGCGCTTCGTATGATTCTGCAATGCCTTGACGGCGTTGAAATAGTGGCGTCTTGCGTGTGCCCAGCATCCACAGATGGTGATGTCACTGCCAAGGGTATGATAGGCTTCATACCCATCGCAGCAGAGACAGCCATGATAATCCGCAAGGAATTCTTTCGGATGGGAAGCGGCACGCGTTCTCTGGTATTCAAAGATCACAACGGGGTGCTCACTTTTCTCCGTGGTATAGACTCACATGTAGCTTTTACTTCCGGCTTTCCGTTCATCTTTTGAAACCATGAGCGTCGTCTCGTCTGCATGGAGGATCTTTTCGGACAAAAGTTCTTCCTTCATCCGGTCAAACAGCAAGGAAAAGTAACGTTCTACAGTCATGATCATCCATCTGGTCATGGTCTGCCTGCGGATAAATGCCCCATTATTTGCGAAAGCGGTTTCCAGACGGTAAAACGGCATGGCGTTGATGTACTTTGCAGTCATTATCCCTGCCAGAAGATACGGAGTGACAAGACTTCCTTCAAACAAAGAGGCTGGTCCGGGCGCGCGTTTGATGTCACCGCACTTGCTGCAGCGGTAGTCTCTTACATGATAAGTTATGACTTTAAAAGAGGCCGGTGTAAACTCCGGACGTGTTGTATAATCACCATTTCCGTATTCTTTGTAGGATCCTCCGCATTCGCATGTCAGAGCTTTTTCATTCAGGCTGTATTCCCGTTCTTCATGTGGGATGTCCTTCAGTATCTCCTCACGGGAACCTTTTGCGTGAGACCTGTGTTTTTTTGAGGTATCAGTATTCTCTGGTCCCGATACGATTTCTTCGACCGACGGTTCTGTCAGTGGTTCTTTTGATGCGTCAGTGATCAGCACTTCCGCTTCATTGAAACAGAACTCCATCTGGTGCGGGATCTCGCTGGACTTTTCAGTCTGACGCCCGTACTGGGCCCCGAGCATGACATTGATGCGCTCCGTTAAAAGTGACATCTGTTTGTTCATCTCGGCCATCTGACTGGACATGGACAGCACCATCTCGACCAGGAGATCCTTGCTGAAGTTTTTCAATTGTTCTTTGGTAAAAGGTGTTTTTTCTTCGCTCATGAGAACAACTTAGTACAAAAGCAATGATCTTTCAATAGAAGAAAAACAACTGCGAAAAGTTGTGGAAAAGCAATGAAAGTGGGACTTTTCCTATCTTAGTTGTACACTGGAGCGTTTCTGTCAGAAGCCGGTATACGTTCCTGGATAGACCCTTGGGATGACTTTTTTATTCATCACTTACCTTTTCTCCGTATTCGTTAAATTGTTTATCCAGCCTGTTTTTCATTTTACTGATATGGAACAATCAATCTTTCACCATAAATATCGAATGCTGAGCAATAAGTACCTGCACATATATTTTTAACCAGACAATTTTGACAATACATTTCACTAATAGAAACAATATCCTTTACATTGTAATTAACTTGTAAATTTCCACTACTATTTGGAGATATATGCGCCGCATAATGTGCCGAATTTTTCTGAAGGAATTGCCAGTATATCGGTTCTGCAGCACATAATGGCATATTGATGCAATACAGCCTGCGCATCGTTCTTTTATCCCGTAAATCTGACATATAAGCATCAAACATATCTTCCAAATACTCTTTCATCATTGGGAAACTGACAAATTCTTGCTCCTGATTTTGATCATCAATTCCACAATAGTCAATACTGCAAAACTGTATATTAATTTGCTGAGGAAAAACTTGATTTACAAAATGGTAAAATTTATTGAGATCTTTATAATTTGCCCGTGTAATGCAATGTTTTACTACAGCAATACAGCCATATGCAGCAACATTTTTCACTCCTGCAATACTTCGTTCAAAGCTTCCCGATGTACCATTTGTGTGTTCATGTTCCTCTTTCGACTGACTATGTAGTGTAGTAATAACTTTTATTCCGCTCGGATCCAAATTTTCAAAAACCTGTTTTGTAAAATTTAGATCTGAAAAGCGCTCCGATGTTGTCAATATTGTTATTCTATAATGTTCCTTTTGAAACAATTTTATAATTTCCGTGAAATTAGGATGTAATGTTGGTTCTCCCCCAGAAATAATAATATGTCGATCTTCTATATCTGCATTTTTCTCAATAAAATCATATATTTCTGAAAGAGGCAAAAACTCACGTTGTTGTTTCAATGTGCCACAAGGACAGAATGTACATTTCTGATTGCACACATAGCTTATTGCAAGATAAATCATACATGTTCTCCTTTTGAATCATTTTTTTTCTGAAGATTCAAGAATGTTTTGGGATACTTTTTCATACAGGACATTATCATCTCGCGCACCTGCGGTACTAATATCCGATACATATCACAAAATGCATTTTTATCATCCCAATCTGTACGACTACATCCTCTACCACATATATCAAGCAACTCACACCGACAACAAGTATTTAAAATCAAAGCCCGAATCTTCTCTAATTGCTGTTCATACCGTTTACCTGATATAATTTCTTCCAATGACTGCTTCTTCAAATTTCCGATATAGGAATTTGCCTTTTCCTCTGGATCGCAAAAATATACATGTTCATCCCCCGTAAAAGCAAGATAATGTCCACAACTTTTTCGATTTCGAAACATACAGTATGGTGCATTTCCTCCACAAATTTTTCGAATATATGCATCTAATTCTCGAACATTTATCTCATAGGAGCCATAAAAGGCCAATCGGTAAAATCCTATCAGAAATTCACTTAACCGTTCTGGATCAATTTCAATTCCGGCACCAAAACAATAGCATAGCCCAACATTGTGAATTTCATTTTTCTTATAGAAATCATATAACTCTTGCTCCTTACCAAAATGTTTTTCGCTAATAACGCTAAGAACACCAAAAGGAACATTATATTGATTTAATAACGAAACAACTCCTGTCTGAACAATATCTTTCCCATTCAGATCTAAATGAGAATTCATATTTTCCGGTCCATCAATGCTTAAACCAATCCGAAACCGCCCCCTTCAAAAAATATCCATCCACTCCAAATCAATCAGCACCCCATTTGTCTGTATAGAATTTACGATTTGTAAACAGGGATCCTGCTTCTGTAATTTTTCTTCATACTCTAATAGTTCGCGAAATCGTTTCTTTCCCCAAAGTAGAGGTTCTCCACCATGAAAATTCAATTCAATATAATCAAAACCATGTTCCCTATTCCATGCCAAAACACTTGAAACAATATGGAAGCATGTCTCCAGATTCATCATATTATCATCTGTATTATCTGCATAACGGCAAAAATCACAATGATAATTGCAGACCTCACAAAGTTTTAAAATGGGAGTAATTACAAATTTATCGTTCATATTTTACCTCTTCTCACTTCTAATTTCTGTTCTAAGCACATGCATACAATCTTTTCTCAATTCACTTCTTCGTCTAATTGGAAGATCATTATGGATTTTTTTAAATAGTTGCCTGTTTCTGATATAAAAATCCGTAAGATTCTCTCTTTGAAATAACTTCTGTACTTCAGGCAATGTACTTCTATGAAATAAAACAGCCAATGCATCTAGATAACGATATTTTTCTTTCACAGGCGTATCAAACGTATAATATGAGCTAAAAATATCTGGGTGCTCTCGAATCTTCGCAACACATGCTTCATCCAAATATTGAGGCAAAACAACGCTATCATCTGTTTGTTCTAAATCCCAATACAAACAATCCATTACTTTTTCTGTCTCTGCTGTTTTAGGTAAAGGAATAAACTGATGAAGTTGAATTTGAAAAATTCCACATTTCAGCAATTGCTGAATAAACATTAAGGTATCCCTGATATCCTGCTCATTTTCTTCTGGAAATCCATACATAAAAGAAAGGGTTACATTAATTCCTTTTCTACAAATCATTTTAATTTTGTCCAATGAACATGCAAGCTGCAACTTTTTATTAATAATCTTTTGCATACGCTGCGACCCTGTCTCTATTCCAATATAAATAGAAACACAACCAGACTGATACATATAGTCTATCATTTTTTCATTCAATACATCTAGCCGTGACGAACAACTCCATCGGTATTTCTTCCCCCTTACAGCCTCACAAAACTCCAGCAGATGATTATGGTTTGCCGTGAACATATCATGGATAATTACAAAATCACGTATCTGATACATTTCATAAAACGTATCCATTTCCTTTACTAAATGTTCAATGGGTTTTATACGAAACTTTTGCTGCCAAAATGTTTTTGTTGCACAGAATGTACATTCAAAAGGACATCCTCTTCCACCTTCAAGCTCCACGTAACCGCGTTCCTGAATAGAATAAGGTGCATAATCATAAACGGTGTATTGATGTAATTCTACCGCAGGAACAAGTGGTGCATCTTCATTATGAATAATATTCCCTGATATGCGATAAGAAATTCCCTGTATTTTTGACAAACTCTGCCCCTCTTCTAATGCACGTATCAAAGGAATTATATTCCTCTCCCCCTCACCACGCGAAATAATGTCTACTCCTGAAAAACTATTCATACATTCATCTGCCAGAAGAGTCGCCTGTGGACCTGCCCAGATAATCGTTATATTTTTTTGTCTGCTTTTTATGTATTCTGTAAGCTCAACAACAATATGAAACATGTTACACATCGTATAAAAAGAAATTAATGACGGTTTTTTGCTAATCAGATATTCCCCCATATTAGAAATACTATACCTTAAATTCGTTCCATATTGAAAACTCCCTCTATACGACATTAAGTCAAAATCAATCAATTCAACATCCTGTGTTTCTTCCAAAATTTTTTTCAAAATCATTTGCCCTATAGAATAATCCGGATAGTCAGAAGACATCTTGATGGCATTAACAAAAAGAGTTTTCATTTCATTTTTCTCCTGTCATAAACGAAAAAAAGACGTAATAGGTTGTCCCATCACGTCTTCCGTTCTATTTCAACTGATGCTATGCAGTCACAATTTTATTAGGGAAAGCATAGAAGTGATTATTCCACCCCTCTATATCCTCCTGACTCTTTGCATAAAAATGATTGTTCCAGCCTTCCATATCACCCTGACTCTTTGCATAAAAATGATTGTTCCAGCCTTCCATATCATCCTGGCTCTTTGCATAAAAATGATTGTTCCAGCCTTCTGTATCGTATAAATCTGCATTATTATTTGAAAATGCATTTAAAATCATTCTAATTCCATTCATCTCAATACCTCCCACATAGATTCGCCCAATGTTCAAAAAGGAAACATATTTTCTATTAATTTCATTTTAACATGCAAATTATAACTCGTCAAGATTAAATACTCGCTAGCAGAATAATCCTAAAATGAAAATTTAAATTCCACTTCTCCAAAGGGCGGTGGAGTTTACTCTTGCACAGTTGATATTTACTCATGCATACTGATATGATACTTTAATCGTCCTTCTGACAGCAGTAGAAGGAGTTTGACTATGAGTAAATATATCCCAGGCAACCAGAAGCATCTCACCATAGAGGATCGTATCTATATCCAGAATGAACTGGATAAGGGTACATCCTTTAAAGATATTGCCCGCTTTCTCTGTAAGGACCCTACTACGATTTCAAAAGAAGTGAAGGCCAGAAGATCCTCCGATTGGTTTCACAAAGGGACTTTTCTTAATGCGAAGAACTTCTGTACCAAGCGTTTCCGTTGTAAGAAAACGAATGCCTGCAATAAGATCCTTCTTTGCGGCGTTAAATGTGCTTCCTGTCCCACCTGTAACCAGACCTGTCCAGATTTTCAAAAAGAACGCTGCAGCAAACTTGATCGGGCTCCCTACGTCTGCAATGGATGCAGTAAAAAGATCAATCATTGTACGATTGCCCACAAATATACCTACAATGCCAGGTTCGCTGATCGGAAATACCGGGAGTGTCTCAAGGATTCCAGGTCCGGAATCGCTATGACCAGACAGGAACTCCACAAAAAGGATAAGATCATCACTCCTCTGATCGATCAGGGCCAGTCTCCTTACCAGATCGTTGCAAACCATCCGGAATTGAATCTTTCCGTCCGCAGCGTTTACAACTACCTTGATATGGGACTTCTGACTGCCAGAAACGTTGATCTGAAACGTAAAGTGAAGTTTAAACCCAGAAAAGTCCATAAATCACAGATATCTGACCGCCGTGTCTTTAATGGCAGAACTTACGCTGATTTTCAACAGTTGCACCTGGAATCTTTTGTAGAGATGGACACCGTCCACTCCGCTGTTGGTTCCTCTAAAACACTGCTTACCTTCTTTTTTACAAGGGAAAAGCTGTTTCTTGCGTTCCTCATGAACCGGAATACGGAAGGATCTGTACGACTCGTTTTGGACCGTTTAGAAAAGCGTTTTGGTACCTTCGATTTCCTGACTCTGTTTGAATATATCCTCACCGACAGAGGCGCTGAATTCGGTGATCCTGATTCTCTCGAAACCGGTGTTACCGGTATCCAGAGAACCAACATTTATTACTGTGATCCCATGAGAAGCGGACAGAAAGGCGGCATTGAACAGGCACACACCATGCTCCGCATGATCCTGCCGAAACGAACTACCTTTGAATTCCTGACTCAATGGGATGTGAATCTAATCACCAGCCACATCAACTCAACACCGCGGGAGAGTTTGAATGGGCGTACACCGTATGATGTCGCCCTGGAGACTTTTGGGGAGTAACCGCTCCATAGCAAGTACCTGTTCCTCCACTCCTTTTTCTGCCATAATAGTCTCACACTATACAGAGTCAAAAAAGTTAAGTACTCAACTTTTTTGACCGCCTATGGAGGTCTATCTATGAGCAGTCAAACAAGTTTAGTTGCTGAACAGGTTCGGTTGCAGCAATGGGCGGCACAGATCCAGGATTGTAAAAACCGCCCTGCAGATATGAAAGTAGAAACCTGGTGCAGTGAGCATGGCATCACAAAAGCGAATTATTATTATCGTCTGAAAAGAGTCCGCAAAGCATGTTTGGAGGTCTACAATCCAGAACCGGCGTTTGTGGAGCTTCCTCAGCCGACAGAGAAAGCTCTGCCCCGGGAAGACAGCAGCTTAAAACCGACAGCTATTCTGCGAAATTCCAGAGGATTGGCACTTGAAATTTATAATCCTGTCTCTAAAGATATGCTTCAGTGTATCCTGGAGGTGCTGTCTAATGCTGAATGACGCCACAGGTCTGAAAAAGATCTATCTTGCAGCTGGTTGTACCGATCTGCGGAGAGGAATGGATGGTCTCGCAACGATCATCCGGTTCCGGTTTCAGCTCGATCCGTATGATAAAAATACGCTCTTTCTTTTCTGCGGGAAGAAGACGGACCGAATCAAGGGACTCTTATGGGAAGGGGATGGGTTCCTGCTTCTTTACAAGAGACTGAGCAACGGTGCCTTCAACTGGCCACGTTCCGTAGAAGAGGCGTTGGAAATATCCCCGGAACAGTATACGATGCTGATGCAAGGGCTTGAAATTCTCCCCAAACATCCGATCAGGCCAAATGATCCGCCTAAAAGATTGATGTAACATTTGTGCATTATGGAGAAAAAAATTTCTATATTTCACAGAAGAAAAGAGAATCTCTTCCGTTTCATAAAGCTTATCCACAGAATTCAGTCCGCAGGAATCAAACCACACGGTTTCGGGCAGAAAAATCGTTCTGAATCTGTGGATAGCAGTACAGAACATCTGGAATCCTGAAAAGCTATCCCAGGTGCTCTGTACTGTTATCCACCGTCATTATGCCGAAAGGAAAACAGGCGCCAAGTGGCAGAAAACGTACAGATCTGGTACAATGGACTCATTGAGAAAAGGAGTTCCTGCCATGGCGATGAAGTTCACAGAAGAACAGTTAAACAGCTTTGATAAATCTATGCTGATCCAGTTATTCTTGAATCAACAGGAACAGTTAGAAAAGGTCAGTGCCGACCTGCATTCCCTGGATACGAAGATGCAGGCAATGATGGAACAGCTGATCCTGGCTAATAAGAACCGGTTTGGACGTTCCTCTGAAAAAATGGAGGATGCCCAGCAGCTCCGTTTTGTTGAAGTGGATGGAACCATTGTGTTTTTTAATGAAGCCGAAGCTGTCTGTGATCTGGAGGCACCGGAACCAGAGACTCTGGAGCCGGCACTGGAACGCAGAAAAAAAGCAACCGGTAAGAAAGCTCAGGATATGTCCGGGCTTCCTACAAATCGGATCGACCACTACATGACCGAAGAAGAATTAACAGCAGAATTCGGTGAAAACGGATGGAAACAGCTTCCAGATGCTATTACACGCAGATATCGTTTCATTCCGGCAAAAGTCGAGGTGGATGAGCACCATGTTGGTGTATATGCCAGCAAAACAGACGGGCACATGATAAAAGCAAAGCATCCAAAAAGCCTGCTTCATGGAAGCCCCGTATCCGCTTCGCTCGCTGCTGCGGTCATGAATGGAAAATACGTAAACGCGGTCCCTCTTTATCGCCTTGAACAGGAATTCCTTCGATATGGCCTTGCCATAACCAGGCAGAACATGGCGAACTGGATGATCCGGCTGGGAGAAGAATATCTCGCCGTTTTGTATAATCACCTTCATTCGCTGCTTTACAGCTATCATGTCATCCAGGCTGATGAGACACCGGTATTGGTAAACCGGGATGGCCGCAGTGCCGGTTCCAAGAGTTATATGTGGGTGTACCGTTCTGGCCACATGTATCCGGAAAAACAGATCATCCTTAGGGTACATCTATAAGGGGTCACCTCCGTAAACATTAAACTTTGGTCGGTAAAATGCATTTGGGAGGCTTCTTATAGATGTATTTTATTACAACAAAAAGAATGTTGGAAGTATGCTTTTTTCAGCACACCCCAACATTCA
>ENA-OPLX01000365-OPLX01000365.1-human-gut-metagenome-genome-assembly--contig:-NODE-365-length-26600-cov-12.408476_pt1 | contig 26600 bp, 27 predicted proteins | sample MGYA00241447_ERZ501726 | MGnify/ENA primary metagenome ERZ501726 (study PRJEB25962, sample SAMEA2042617) | human gut metagenome | biome: human gut; feature: human-associated habitat; material: faeces...
ACTTTGTTATTGATTAATTTTATATATAGCAGGAATTATGGGTGTGGAAATGTTTATTTCCACACCTATTTTTTGTAACTAAGATATGCTATGCTTTAACATATCGTGGTTGAATTCCACTCATTCTATGTAATTTTGTTTTCTCTAAAAACTTTTAAAATAGGCACAATCGTCATCATACAATATTTAACTTCGCATTTTAATATAGTTCTTTCCAGCTACAGCTGAGTTCATGGTATTATCTTTATTTTTCATTTTAACATAGACAATATGAACTACATCTCCTTCTATCAGAGTAATATCTTCCAGCATCTGAAAAATAACATCCCAGCCACATTCTGTTCCATTATCAGGAACATGGCAATTGTACGAATACCTATCGTAATAAGACGCTCTCTTCAGACAACTGAATGCTATAAATTTTCTTTCTAAGAGGTTTATTTATTACAAGGAACTCATTCAGTGAATCTTTGTCCATATAATTATAAAATCTTAAAATGGTTGGCTGCGATGCTAAAGTCTCTTTATTTAGCACGGCTTTAAACACAGGATCATTTGTAAGTTCATCCGAAGCATCTTCTTCAAAGTAACCTACAATGATCATATATATCATCTGAAGGAGATTATACTTGTCAGTGTGATATCTAAATAATGCAAAATCATTGGTCTTAAATGAATGGCTAAAAAGTCTGTCAATGCCAAGCTTGCTTGCAAATTCTTTGATATGAAGTAAGCCTGCATCGGAGAATAAATCAGCTCCATCGAAATTAATTTTAATCTGTCTATTGCTTTTAAGTGATAACGTATTTAAAATATTCATAAAGAGCTCCTTTGTTGATATTTATTTTAATTTGTCACCTTAATTTTACCACAAATGGTTGCTATTTTTTCATTGACTTAATAAGTGAAACGCAATATTCAGTTAAAATATAGAAACTATGTAGCTTTAAGCTGCTTTCACGGCATTGCCTTGAATAATTTAGGTTAACTTAGTGACATTGGAGTGCCGCTATGCTTATCTCCTAGCTTATTTCATTATATCAAATGTTACTATTCAACTGTGTGTTTGTTGCTTATGTTAATACCCTTTGTGATTTCAATACATCTAATGTTACTATTCAATTGTTTTGTATACTATGCTACCTTTCTAAACTCCATCATTTCAATACATCTAATGTTACTATTCAATCCACGATAATAAGCCATTTCTATATCACATATACCACTTACATCCCCTATTTTAAGCCATTCATAAACATTTTACCAGCCTATTAATATTCTTTCTTAACAATTAGTAAATCATTTCAAACAGCCTATTTATCAATATTTTCCTTAATATTATAAGTTATCCACTTGGTACACCATTTAATGTCAATTTACGTTTTAATACATTTAACTACATTTTTCCTATATATGTACCTTTTATGTAACATTAATTGTTAAGTATTATCGACAACAACTCTCGGAACAATTATTCTTAATTCACAATCCATGCTTCTATAAATACCATTTTCTGTCTAATTTTCTCCAACTATATTATGCATTATTTTCTTTACTAAATTATATAAAAATAATATAGCAGTTTTTAAATTTTAACTAAATAAGCATATCAAGTTTAGCCATAATCCTTTCTTTTTCCATACTTCCATTTGTTTTAGTTCTGATATATGGAAGACCCGCCAATTCTAAAATATGATTTTTCAACATATCTCTTTCAGCCTGCTTAGTTCCTGCCGTATGATAGTCCACGCCATCTACCTCTATTACTAATACTGCCTTTTTGCTTATTCTGTTATATATAAGAAAATCTACGTGTGTAGCCGGATTAGATAAATATCTGATTTCTTTATCACTAAGCTGCTGATAATTCCTTATTATTTGCTTTAACGGAATATGAGTAATTACATCTAATGCACTGTATTTTTCCATCTTAAATATCTTCTCTATGTTTACATACATAAGATTTTCCGAATCATAATCCGATATACTTTTATGTTTCTTTAAAAACTCCTTTCTTTCATCGGCATATTGCTTATAAAGATAATCAAATATTGAATATATCTTACTATCATAAATTTCAAAATTATTATATTCAATATAATTCATCAAATCTTTAATGTTACTTTCATTTGTTAATTCATTACCTGTTACAACAAGAATCAGCTTTTTCTTAGCTCTTGAAACTGCTACATTAATAAGATCCGGCTTATCTGTAAACTCTGATATAGTATCATCAACCGTTGATATTATTATCGTATCCTTTTCTCTTCCCTGAAACTTATGAACAGTTGCTATATCCATACCTTTAATCTCTTCATTTAAAGCATACACCTGATTTTTATATGGTGAAATAATTCCTGTTTCTGGTTGGTCTGAAACATATTTTGGTATAACTTCTTCTTTTATAACATCTATCTGACGCTGGCTATAATGCTTTCTTTCGTGATTGCCCTTAACAGTCTTAACTACAGCAAGAACGTCATCCTCTCCTTTATCTTCAGTCATAATCACCAGTTCACCCTTATAAAACTTCTGATTACAAAAATTAATTATTTTAGGATGACATCTGTAGTGCTCTCTTAACATTGTCTTTGTCACGTCAGGTATAACCTCTATAACTGATTGTAAGAAACTCTTAGTAAAATGATAACCTTGACTAATATCGTATTTATCAAATATTTCATCAGCTACTTTTTCAAAATCTTTTTTTACAACATTTGATAACTGTCTTGTATCTCCAACTATTACTGCATTTTTCGCGCAAGACAATGCTAATACTCCTGTTGCAACATCGACCTGCGAAGCCTCATCCATAATAACATAGTCATATATATACTCTGAATTAAGACTATTGCGTGATGAAAATGTGGTACTTAATATAACTGGATATTCTTTAACAAATTCATTTGAATTCTTCCACAAATCATCTTCGCTGAATTTTTTCCTTGGGATGTCAGACTTATATTTTGCTGCCAGATTATCTTTTAAAACCTGCATAGAATGTACTTGCATATTATCAAGTAACTCTGTGCCTATTCCGTCAAGTTCATTTTCTAAATATATAATCTGCTCTTGCAATTCATTATTTTTAGTTATATAAAACATCTTTTGAGCCGACATAATAATTTCATCTATATTTTGTTTATAAAGACTTTTACTAGAGATACCATACTTAAAATATAGCTTCAATCTGAATAATAGGCTTATTTTTCTTTTACTATCAACAAAGAACTGACACTCCTGCCATATATCCATACAATATTTTGACGATAACTTTTTTCTTATTTTAATAATATCCAACGATTCCTTTGATTCTTTTATAAAGTCCTCAAAATACTTATATTCTGTTGAAAGCTGTAATTGCTTCTGCCTTAATACTGCCAATTTTTCCTGCTTATCAAAAACTGTCTTTAACTCTATAGATTCACTATGTATTTTATTTATTATATCTACTGAGTCTTCTTCAAGTTTCCACGATGAAAAATCTGGATATTCAGATTGTTTCTCAATAAATTTCTTTTTATTATCGCTTTTTCCCAATGATGCAACTATAAATCCCAGATTGTATTTTGATGATGATAACTTCTCGTATACATTCTGAATTGCTGAATTGTTATTAGAAACTACCTGTACTGTCTTTCCCTTCATAAGAATATTGGCTATTATGTTCAATATTGTCTGCGTCTTACCTGTTCCCGGCGGTCCTTCGATAATGCTGAGCTGATTCTCCATAGCATTTTTGACAGCCTCATATTGACTATTATTACAGCCAAATGGAAATATTGGAAAATATTCTTTCTCACTCTTTTCTATTCTATTTTCCCCAAGATAGCTTGCAAGCGCTGACTCCTTACCTATAAAAGTTATTTTGCTATAATTTTTCTTAAGCAAGTCTTCTTCCGATGGTTCATTTTCCATTTTAATCTGACCAGCAATTTCTTTCATATATCCAAACACATTTGCAGACCTGTTATCATTCAGAACCGACTCTTCAATCACTAAATCCTTTTTATTATAGTCCCTCTCACTTCCATCCTTAAAACATATATGCCAATAATCATCCACTGCTCCGTGAAAGACATACATTCCAGATATATCAAAAAATGTTTTACCAGCCCTGCTGATATGATACATAGCTGGATTTAAAATGTCCGGATTTTTCAAAACTTGTACATTATCACATAAATACGAATAAACACTTCCATTTTGAAATGTAATATCCATTTTCTGCGTATCCTGATTATACTGGTACTTCTTTACTTCTGACGTCTTTATCTTGTCCTTAATAATTATCAGACATTCTCTTGTATTCATTGCTATCCTCTCATGTTGGTATAATACACATTATATGTAATATATATTATAAATCTATTTATCTTTTAATTTATTTTGCTATTTAGGCTGCTAATAAATTTATATAATTATTCATATAATAAATCAAATACATTTTATAATTAATTTTATTTAGTTCCTGCTTTTTTAAATTTCTCCAATCTGTAATGGTGTTCATTATCCAATTTCTTAACACCATTTTTGTAATCATATCCAAATTTTCTATAAAATTCCGTTGCTGTAATGGATGCCGGTATCTCAATTCTGCTTGCTCTTACATAAAATTCATCCGTTTCTAATGTATTTATGATTTTTCTTCCAACACCCTTTCTATGAAATTCCGGAAGGACAAAAATGGACAAAAGTATACTTTCTGTTTCACTTCCCCAAAAACTTGAGACAGAACCTGTTCCAATTATTTTTCCATCAAATTCAAAGACATACATATGCGCATAACCTGCCACATTCAGAACCTTTTCCACATTGTAAACCTTTGCAAGTTTTTCCATTGCTGATATGCCATAATCTTTACTGTTAACCTCTAAGAAATTCCTGACAATAAGATTTCTGACCTCTTTGGCATCCTCTTCCTTAAATCTCCTTACCTCAATATAACTCTTTTCATAAAAAACTAATGTCATATTTTTGTTTACAACTATTTCATCTCCAGTTCGAACAAATCCACATTTTTCATACAAATGGCAATTTTTCTCTTCCTGCTTAATAGTAGATAACCACCATTCTATTGTATTCGGATAAATATCAAATAATTGTTTGATTACGTTACTGGCAATTCCTTTATTTTGAAACTTTGGAATAACAAAAATAGGAGATATCCAATTTACATTCTTGTGTACTTTTTGCCATTTATGCCATTTAACTCTTACAGCTCCAGCTTTCTCACCATTAAACAAAATAAAATAGAAATTCGAATTATCATCAACTATTTTCTTTGTTATTGTTTCAAGACTTTCTTTCGCCGGACTTGTAGCATCATCTTGATATTTTTCATATAAGGGCATAAATGCTTCTATCTGCAGTTTATGCAGACATTCAGCATCTTCTCTTGTTATCAGTTTAAGTTCAATTAAATCATTCATTTTCTGCACCTCTTTCTTGTAAACATAAAAAAATCGCACCAAACATTCAATGTCCAGTGCGATACCTCCAATTTAATAAGATGCAATGTATGTAAAATCTTCTCTTATATTCTGGTTTTATGCACTAGACTAAAAGACCTACAAGCTATAACCTAATGCACTAACCTTGCATGTTTATAGCATTGTACGTCCGTAATACATGTACATATAATGTCTTGAATATAAGTTCTGATTCATGTGTATGTTCTCCTTGTTTTTATTGAACAATATAACAGTCTTGGCAATTCATGTCAACAATCTATTTGCCATTCAAAATAATATCTATCATATCTTGCTTTCCATTAGTGTATGCCACCCTATCATCTGCATACTTACTTTCCAGTTCTTCCTTCACCCTCTGATACTGCAAAGCCATATTCTCATTAGCATTTAGACAATCTCTAAAATGAATATAATTCCTCCACTCAGTTCCATTCCACTTCACAACATGAATATGGTATGTCCTGATATCCTTTTCCATATCCCCCATTACATAAAGAATCTGATCTTCCACATCCGAACCACGATAAAAGATTCCTTCCTTCTGTAACTGCTCATTATATGACATTATTTTCTCAAAATCAGTTACCCCAACAGCAATATCAATAATCGGTTTTGCTTTAATTGCTGGTATTGCTGTACTTCCAATATGTTGTATATCAACAGCATCATCACCTAATATAGATTTAAGTTTTTTGATTGTTTGAATGGCAGCCTCATCCCACTGTTTATCATGTGGTTCAAGCTGCACTGTTCCTCTTTTTAATCCTAATGACATAGTAATCTCCTTAATATTACATCACAATTTCACTGTCGAAATATTGTTCCTGAAAATGAATCTGTCTCCTGATTTCTTCCTTTGAAAAAGTTACTCCTTCAGGCACAACTACCCACTTTTCTTCTATATCATCTTTTCTATAAACAATGGCAATAATTTTACCTGTAAACTTCTTTACTGGTTCATTTACACCTAATATATAAGCGTCCTGCTCTTCCCCATCTGGTGCCATAACTCCTTCAATGTAACCATAATTTATTGGATAATACATATCCTTATATTCAGGATGATAACTTCCTAATGGTCTATCGACTGTGACAGTTACTGTTGCTCCAATTATAGAATTATTTTTTACCTGTAAATACTTCTCTATCAATTTCGGCTGTATCAACGGATATGTCCAGTTCTCAGGCAAATCATCCATAGGCACAACTTTCTCCATTTCGCTATGTAATTCTTTCGCAAACTCTGTTATCTCTGCAAAACAAAGAAGTCCAAATGTTTCTTCACCGGTATCATTTACTCTAGTCTTACCTGTCACCGAATATACGCATATTGGTTTTATCTCAAATTTGATAGCTCCAGTCTCTTCCTGCAACTCCCTTTTAGCTGTTTCTAAAATATCCTCTCCAGCTTCTCTATGCCCTCCCGGCACTTCATATGTATCTCTTTCTTTATGCTTGCAAAATACCCACTTGCCGTTACTCTGTGAGATAATCACTGCAAATTTCAATAGTTCGTCATCAACTGTATCATAAAATCTTACTTCATGCATGCCACTTCCCCTTATCATTATAAATTTAATTAAATCTGTTTTGAAACAAAATGTACAATTTCTTTTTCCAGCTCTTGGATATATGTATCAGCATCCGATGGATACATCTTCCTGCCATTCTTTAAATTCTTCAGCGTAACCCGGTAGAAAATCAAATCAATCCCTTCATTAATAATCTTGTATGGATATTAGGATGTTATAACGCACTCATTCACTCCTGTTGAGGACTACTCAACATATATCTAAACTTTTACAAGTATCAAATCTTCTGTTTATAATCAAACTCTATTTCATGAGATAAGTTTTCCGAGCATCTCCATATATATTTATTTTCATTCATATTTTTCACTAAATGCATTTTCCCTATCGGCTTTGATTCACAACAAGGGCATAACATAGATTTTATTTGATATATTTCGCCATTATCATTTTTAAAACACTTTCCTACTGGTCTAATGATATCATTGTTTCCCTTTTCTCTAAAAATATTAAGAATTAGATTTATACAATACTTTCTTGACATAAATTCTACAAATCTTCCATTTTTTCTCAAATTAATCATACATATTAAGTCACAGCAAAATGATATAATTATAACAATTGCAATTACAATAAGACAAAAATACAAAAAAAGACTCCATATATATATTACTATATGTATATTATTCTCCCCATTAAATTCTAAGTTCTTTTTTGCTAACATAGATACTAAAATAAAAATTATACCAATAATTAAATCTCTGATTTCTATCTTAAATATTAATTTTAAAGATGTTTTTTCCTTTTCTATCTGATTGCAAATTGGCATTTCCTTACCATTATCTACTTTTTCAGTAATTTGCACAGAATCTACCGTTCCCTGCTGAAAAGAAGCGTTATTAACATCTCTTTCAAATATATTTACATATGAAGTCCCACTAATAATCATTGCTTTTACAAACTCAATAGTTTCATCACAATATTCCATTTCATCATATTCTGTTCGCAATTTTTTATAAATATCTTCATAAGTATAAAAATCTCCTGTTTGCTCATAAGTAACTCTACTATATGTATCTTCCAACTTTTTATGTTCAACTTTACAACTTTCAAACAATCGTCTCAATCTCACACATATCAGCTGATCTACTGTACGATTATTAATCTTATTTATAGCACATTTCAAAACATCTACAGCATCTTTACAAAATCTCTCATGCTCATTCAAATAAATTTTTATATTTTTTTCTTTAACATATACACTATTTTCAAATGTTTCTAGTTCAACAATAATATTTTCATAATTATCTATATGTCTTTGATATTTCTCAATTATCTCTTCCCTTGAATATTGCCGAGTTGCGCTCCCCATTTATGCTTCACCTCTTTTGTTTATTATTCAAAATCCCTTCAGAATTTGCTTTGTTCTGAATTTGTATTTCCTTGTTGCATTTACACATCTGTTGCTGTTCCCCAAAAATTTGTTATATAGTATGTTATTTCTGTTTTTTCTTGCGCAATCTTTTTTCTTCTTCCGAAAATGAATAATCTCTCCCAACTATTCCACTTTCTTCTAACGTCAAAGCCCAATCTAAAATATTATTTTTCACCCTACTTAAAATAGAATATATTTGATTTTTTCCAAATTCTAATCTAAATTGAGTATTAAATCCACAACATTTTGCTACATACTTATTCGTCTCAGCAGGCAAATTCATCGCTAACATTGAGCTTTCAGTATTTTGATATAAATCATATAGCTCTGAAATTGAATTTGGCGATTTTGTTTTCGTAAAAGTTTTTTCAGCTACTGCAGAATCCATCACAACCGAAATCCATCCCCTTACAGGATTTAATGCTTTTAATTGTCCCTGTATCATTCTATATTCAGGGACCTCTTTTTCCCATATTCCTCTTGCTCACATTGTATCCATTCTTGAAATTCTGGTAGCTTTAATTTACGTGCAATAACGTATGATTTTCTTAATAAAGATTCTATATCTGCTTTTTTATCCATAGATTCTTTTTGTAGTTCCAAGACAATACCATTCATAATTCATTCCTCTTATATAAAAAGTAATTTTATTCCTTCTACAATACCTGTCGCAATTAGACTTCCAGCCACACCAACAGATAAATTCTTCAATTCCATTAAAAGCATTTTAACTTTACTAGGACTTTCTTTCTTCTGAACTAAAGTATCAATTTCTATTATTTTCTGTCTGACTTCTGTTGCTTTATCTCCAAACTCATCTTCTAACAAAGGGTCATACTTCTTAATTTTTGCAACAAACTCTGAAACCTTGTCAAAGTCTACTGCCTCCATATCGGTAATAGTTTGTGTTTGTGTAGAATTAACAGTTCCTTGTTGAAGCTGTATATTACTTACACTACCACAAAAATTATTTGTAATGTTACTCATCCATGCCTCCTGATACTGTTTTTCTTTATCCTGAAAATAATCTATACCTTCCATTGTTAAATAAAACGTCAATCTACTGCTAATATACATTGAACTAGCCTTCGTAATACAACCACATAATTTCAAATCATCTAATTTTGCTTTTACATTAAACTTAACATTCGGTATTTCCATGAATTCATTTCTATCACAACTTATAGCATCTTGACATAATTCCCATCTTTTTTCAAAAGTATCTCCAAAAATTTTGCACTATCCTTTTCTCAATGCAACCACTCCTATCCAAAATTATTGAGTTTCCGTTCAATTTTCTTCTCTATTTACCAACTCTATTAGTATAAATTTATTATATCATAGAAGTTTCTATAAGGAAATTTATTCTCAAAGTTTAGATTTTATCGGAATATATTTTTACTGCATAGATGTCATATTGTATCCTTTTGTCTATAACTCTATTTCAACACCAAGGCTTCTAAAGGAAAAATCATATTGACTCACATATTGCCAAAAGGGATTTTTGAGTTGAATTTTAAACCAATAATGTACAGTATTAGATATATGAAATAGATATTATTGATAAGTCAATCCATTAAATCAATTAACTAAAAATAGCCACTATACTTCCAACTGATTATTAATACTTTTAAGATAAGCCAGCAAGTTATCCGGCATAAACTCCGCAACAATAAAGAAATATGAATATGGAATCCGTAATCCAAAACCTGACCAGCTTTTAAAGATTGCCAATGCGCTAGGCATCAGCATTAACATTTTTATGGATTTTGATATAGAAACAGTTTCTGATGTATTATCATTACTATTTAAACTGGATGACCAGATCGATATGAAATTTGAGGCAGCTAAGGACGATGAGGACAATTTCAAGCCATCTACTGTTAAGCTGTCCTTTAAGAACAACCTCATCAATAAAAAACTCTGTACCTATATGAAAGCTCTGGAAATTCGTGAAAATATGCTAAAATCTAAAGATAATTATTCAGAAGAAGAGTATGCTGACAGTTTGCAGCATATCAATGAAAATATCGAAGGAATCAAGCAACACCTGCTTGATGACAATATGGTTGTCAAAAAAGGCACTGACCGCCTTACTGTAAAAAATTATCCAAATTAGTGAAACCTCTTGAATTATCACACATAAGATGATAATATTTAATTAAACAGAAAGCACCCACTCCAAAGGTGGATGCTCCGAGTTTAGGTTAATGAATGTCCTTAAGGACACCGCCTATCCTGTGGAGCAGACAGGATAGGCATTTTTATTTTCGCTTGTTTCTCTTATCGAAAAAGGCAAGCAACGCTACAATTAAGCTACCAAATGACATCAGCAATGCTAATATCCCAATGAAAATCGAAATGATCTCATAAGCCGTCATCGGCGCCACGTCTACACTCCGTTTCGGTCGGTGCTAAACAGGTGCCACTGGCACCTAGCACCCCTTCCTATGTATTCCGGTTGCCCAGTATCATAAACTCGGGAGGCTACCACCCTGTCATGGGTACTTTCCTTAAGTAGTATCCTAACATAGGGGTTAATGTTTATGCAAGGCTTAATTCTCCTTATTTACCTGTTCTATATAATAATCAAGTAATTCATATATCCAATCTTTTAAATTAGAAAAACGATATCCTGTCTTCTCAGCCTTGTCTGTATTTATACTATATTCCGGTTCTCCATTATAAGGTGCAGCCTCCCCTTGTTCACTTAAAGCCGCACATTTTCCTGTCTTTTCTTCGATATAATTAATCACTTCTCGAAGCGAGATAGTTTCTGAAGCACTTCCGTTAATTGCACCTTTAACATCTTTATCTACTAAATATGCAATAAACTCTCCCGCTTCATCTGAACGGATATAGCTCATTTGATAATCTATATTATCTATATACATCGGCTCTGATTTAATGACATGTTCTACATAGAATAAAAGTCTTTTCGTATAATCATCTTTACCTATTGCAAATGGATATCTGACAGCAATCCAGTTTTTTCCAGGATATTTCTGCCATAATGCGTACTCAGCCTGTCTTTTTATCTGCTCATATGGAAATTCTTTTCTGTCACACCACACAAAATCCTTAGAATATCCATCAAAATCAGATTCCACAGTATTCATATGTTTTGGATTATAAACTGATGTACTAGACATATATATGTATTTGTCGCAATCAACATAGTCCATAACATACCTTATATCATTAGAACAATACGCAATTTTATCAATAACTACATCAAAATGCTTTCCTTGTAATGCCTCTCGCATACTTTCTTCATTTGTCCTTTGAATGGTAATGCGCTCTACTTTGTCTCCACATGAATCTGGTGTTTTGCCTCTTGTTGCTATTGTTACGTAAGCGCTAAATAAAATAGAGGATTTATTTCTATCTCAAAACCATTCATAATTAGTACATCAATTAAATAATTATGGAGGTTGGATATGGGGGTATCACCTTATTCGCTGGAACAGCGTTTTGAATTCATTAAAGACTGTTATAAAAGTGGTCTTTCCATCCCTGCCTGGTGTCACGATAATAACATTGCTCCGGGTACATTCTATGGCTGGATTAAACAGGTAACCAGTCATGGTTATGAAATACCTGATTCTTTAAACTATCATCCGGCTGTTAAAAGACAGGAAGTTGTTAAGTTACCTGTCATTGATGACATATGTGCTGATTCCTATATAAATGATTTTCCATCATTTAATAATACAGACAAACCTTTAGTTCTGTCTGCTCATATAGGAGATATCACTTTGGATATTCCGCAGGATATTAATCAGGATTTCCTTACAAAAATTTTTAAATCTTTCAAGGAGTGCTTATGATTGGTGATATTTCAGGCGCAACTTCAATCTATATCATTACGGGAAAAACTGATATGCGCAAATCTATTAATGGTTTATGTGCCATTGTTTATGACATGATGGGGCAGGAAATTAACAGAAACTCCATATATCTGTTCTGTGGTACACGATGTGACAGAATAAAGATTCTTTTAAAAGAACCTGATGGGATAACGCTTCTTTATAAGCGTCTTGATGTAAAATGAAGATACAGATGGCCAAGGAATTCATCTGAGGTAAAGCCTATTACCTGGCGCCAGTTTGACTGGCTGATGTCAGGTCTTGACATTGAACAGCCTAAGGCTATCGGAAATGTAAAATAGTATGTCTTTGTATGTGTAAAAATGCAGCTGAATCCTTGATTTTGCTGCATTTTTCGCGTATTTATGGTATACTTTAAATATCATAAATCAGGAGAAAAAATCATGTCAGAGTCTTCAAAAGATATCCAGCTTTTGGAATTAAAAGATACCATTGCCCAACTGAATAATCTTATTAAAAACCAGTCTGAAATAATGGCTGGTCTGCAGAAAACGATAGATAATCTTCGTCTTGAACTCAGCAATAAACAGTCTGAACTTGATTATTGTAAAGCAAAGCTGTTTGGAGCATCCAGTGAGAAATCAAAGACACCTTTTCCGGGACAATTGAACCTTTTTGGAGATATGGAAGATGACAGAACCCCTGAACTTATAGAGGCTGAAGATATAGAAGTTACAGCCCATAAAAGAGCTCGTAAGAAAAAAGCGACTTATGAAGAAATGTTTGGTTCTCTTCCGGTCAGACAGGTAAAACTGGATAACCTTAAGCCGGAAGAACTGATTTGTCCTGACTGTGGCGATAAGATGGCAGCTATAGGGACAGAAGTCGTACATACAGAGGTTGTATTCCATCCTGCAACACTTGAGCGAGTTGAATACATAGCAACTACTTATGAATGTCCATCATGTAAGCTGACAGAAAACCCATATTTTATAAAAGATAATGATGCAAAGCCACTAGTTCCACATAGTTATGTATCTGCCAGTCTTGCAACACATGTGATGTATTCCAAATTTATAAATGCAATGCCATACCACAGACAGGAAAAAGATTTTTTTACACAGTATGGCATTAAGATAAGCAGAGGAACAATGGCACACTGGACTATATTCTGTGCCCAGAATTACTTTGCACCAATACTGGATTACTTCCATAGATGTCTGGCAAAAAGGAAGTATCTGTGTGCAGATGAGACACCTATACAGGTTCTTAAAGAAAAGGACAGGCGGCCACAGACCAAGTCGTATATATGGCTGTTCAGGTCTGGTGATGATGGACTGGCTCCAATTATCATTTATAAGTATCATCCTACACGAAATGGTGATGCAACTGCTGATTTCTTTAAGAATAATCCTGATGGCTCTTATATCATGGCAGATGGATATGCCGGATATAATAAGTTGAAAGATTTTAACAGGTTCTGCTGCTACGCACATATCAGAAGATATTTTATAGAGGCAATTCCAAAAGGACATGAAAAAGATTTCACCAATCCGGCAGTCCGGGGAATGCTCTACTGTAACAAACTGTTTGAGTATGAACGCAGTTACAGGGAGAAAGGATTATCATATAAACAGATATATAACCATCGGCAAAGGGATCAGAAACCTGTTGTTGAGGCTTTTTTGTCATGGATAAATAATGCTCCGACCACAAAAGGTACAAGATTCGACAGAGCAATAACTTATGCAAAAAATCAAAGTTCATATATGATGACATACCTTGAAGACAGCCATTGCAGTATATCAAACAACATGAGTGAGAATTCAATCAGACCTGTAACGATGGGAAGAAAGAACTGGCTGTTCTGCGATACAACTGATGGTGCAGATGCAAGCATGATGGTATTTTCATTATTAGAAACAGCCAGAGCTAATGGCATCAATCCATACAAATACCTTGAGTTCCTGTTGGAATCAAGACCAAATGAGAAAATGACAGATGAACAGCTGGACAGTCTTTCACCATGGAATGAAAATGTAAAACAAATCTGCCCAAACAACTCATGGTAAAACAGTCGAGTTAACGCGAACAAGTCATAGCAAAAATTCGGATTATGACAAATAACTCATAGTAAATATTCGATAAAAAATGCAATCATGCGAGGGTTCTCGTAGATTGCATTTTTTTCAATAATACTATTTTATTTAGCGCTTACTTTTTATGCAAAAGAAAATGATACACATACAAATTGAAAAACATACAGAATAATTTCCAAAATTATTGTCATTTGATTGTCACTTAACCAAAAACAAGCCAAGAAACGCCGTAAATTCGGCATTTCTTGGCTCTTGTACATTATTCAAACTCGCAGAGTCTGGTTTTATTCAGATTATTTTAATATGGTTATCTATACCTTTTTGTATTGATAACTCATACCTTTTCCACACATAATTTTTCCTTTCACATATTTTTAGTACCAATCCAGTACCATTGAATATTTTCTTTACTATTGATGGTCCGAGTGGCTTACTCATTAAATCCAGCACTCATCCATATACTCTACATTCCTCTTTTTCTTGCTTCTTGGCGAACTTCCTCACAAAATTCTGCACAATTTATTCTTCCATATATTCCTGGTCTGCCGGCAGTCATTATCTTTTTTAAAGACTCTGGAACCCCATCTTCTTTTTTAAAATGAATGCGCTCTTCAGGCCCCCAGGCATTTTGAAATTGATTATCCTCATGTATATTAAAATCAACATTTGATGATGTCAATATATACTCAATTGCCTCTCTTTTTTCAGTTACGTTATCAAAATGTACTTGCCCATTCTTTCCATAAATAAGTTTCTCCATAATACAATACCTCTCTTTCAAAATCAATGTAAAAATTAAACCCACTTAAGTTTAATTATATCATTTTTCTCAAAAACTTCAATAACTACTATTTTAATTTTTGTTTATTAAACGAATGCCCTATTTCTGATATGAATATATCTGTAATCTTTATCATCCATATTCTCAATAGCACTCTTAATTTCCTCGGTATTCACAGTGATTCCTATGATTATTTGACACTGTCCTTGCAAAGAGACAATTTTTTCAAAAAAAGCTTTTGCATCATCCGCACCGATACTATGTTGAGTTGGTTCATCAAAAATTACTACTCCGGGATGATTTCCGTTATATTGTTTTGAGGTCTGTAACAAAGCTAATGTGTATGACCATATTGCACGAATATTATCACTCGCCGAAGAATCAAATTTCATGTCAAATTTGTCAATTACAGGCATATAGTTATCCTTTGATATTTCTATCCCACCAATATTAGATGTACTAGTATATTTAAAGCTTCTTAAATTTGATATAAAATAATTTTTAAAACATTTCAATTTTTTCTCATCGTCTTCTGAAAATCCCAACTTAGGAAGTTCAGCTTTTTCCTTTAGTAGTTCTTTCCAATTTTCACTAAGTTCTATAAATTTCTTTACTATATCATCAATTGCATTTTTGAATTCATTTAATTCTGAAATATGATGTTCAATTGCCATCCTTTTGTATATAATCGTCTCTGATAAATCATCATCTATGGAATATAAATCCCGTCGAATCGATTTTGCCAATCTATATAATGTTCCGATTTTCTCACGCACATCTTTTAAGGTTGTATCTAACTCCATGTTTCTGTTTCTATGATATTCTAAAGCAAATTCAAGCATTTCTTTTTGAGCATTCAAGTGCTTAATTGTCTGTTCAATCGTCATCATATTAGTTTGATGATGAATTGGCAAAAGAGAATCCTGTATCTTTTGATTGCATGTTGGACAAATTCCCTCAAACGACAGACATTGCAAATTACTGCCTAGATCTTTCAATCTTTGTGCATCCTTATTATTAGTAATATCCTGTCTAATAATATTAAGATTCTGATTTAGCTCAAAAATTTTTCTTTTTTCTACTCTAATATTTTCTTGTAATTCTAATTCTTTGTATTGATATTCTGACAAATCCGATTCAACTTCTTCTAATTCTTGCTGTAAATCATCATAATTATCAATAATTTTAGGTTTAATTGTTTTTAAAGAATCATGCTCTGCTTGTAACTCTTTAATCCATTCATCTATACTAATCTGCTCCCCTACACTTCGTACAATATGTATATTACTAATAAATTCCTCTGATAATATTTCAGGTGACAAAGGAATATTTTTAACTACACACTGATTTCTGTTCTGCAAAGACACCATTTCACCATAAAGATTTTTCCATTGCTCTTTCTGGTATCGTTCTTTGTTTATAAGTGCACTTCTTTTCCTCTCATTTTCAAATGTGCTTAATCCTAATACAAATTCGGTAACTCTCTTTTTAGCATCTTTTATTGATAAATAAGGCATTCCTGAATATATTCCAGACCAACCATTCTTTTGTTCAATAAACATTGAAGAAAACACCAACTGAAGATATAATTTTCTATCAACTCCATCAGTTGACGGAACAAGCGGTAATTCTATATTTAGAAATTTTTCTAAAAAATAATGAAATCCTTTTGTATTCTTTGCCGCATTGGGCATATGTACATAAAATTCATCTAAATTAGTATCTTCATTAAATATATCTGCAAGCTTTGACATATATACCGTTACCAGTTTGGCATCTCTTGTCTCACTTTTCGCTGAACGAAAAATAGTAACTTCTTCATATCCATTCGAAATTTCCAAATAGACACCTGATTCTAATACAGGCCACCTATTATCATCATCTTCAATTATAGTTTTATATGCCGATGTCAGTACTTTTTCGTTAAGCCCTCCTATTATCTCCTCAAATCCAAGTGCATAATATATTGCTATAAGTACAGAACTTTTTCCTCTTGTATTATTATCACTTGCAATAAAATTCAAGCCATCATTAAAAGTTTCGTCAAATAAATATTCTTTATTGGTAGCCTGAATGCTAATTTTTAATCTGTTAATTTTCAGCATTTTGGTATCTCCACCTTTCTGAAAGTTCTTCAATTCGTTCCTCTGTTAAACCTAGAGATATCTCGCTTAATATCTCCTTTTCTGACCTAAATATTGTTTCATCGTCAGAAATAGCTTTTGCGAATTTTTTCCCTTTTTCAGCAAGTTTATATGTTCCATTTCCTTGCTGAACAATCATTTCATCTGCAAGTGCAAATTCTAATGCTCGATTTAACGCCGGATCAAACCTTATTATAATATTATAATGTAGATTGGAATTCAAAAAGGTCATTAACTTCTTTCTAAATCTATTATCTGATAAAGCTGATCCAATTATATGCATCTTAATTAATGAACACCCTCTACGTCCACAACAAGAATAAATCATTAAACAAATAATTGATATTTTATAGCTAATTCTATAATTATATGGAATTGCATCAGGTTTTGCATCAAATATAACACCTTTCTTTGCCAATTCTTGTGTCTTTTTCATTTTTTCACCTACTCTTAAATTGCATTGAACAATCTGCTAACCAACTACTTATCATATCATCCTTTAATTCAGCAACAGAACTTCTTGTGATATATGGCAGCTCTTTTTCTAATACTCTTTGAAAATCATCTAATATCTCAATAAATAATTTTTGATTTATCGAGCTGTCTGTATTAGTTTTAGTTTTAATTGATACTTGTCTTTTATATGAATCCTCTAAACTGATTATCTGTTCATATGTATCAACTTGTTCTGTTCTTAACTTTTCCATCAATTCGATTCCAATAACATACGATTCCATATACGTATTAACCATATCAATATAATCTTCGTCATCATCATTGATTCCATTCATAACTGCCTTAATTTTCCGTTTTACATTATTCACCTTTTCGTTATCACATTTTGACCAATCTACTTTTTTATTGCGTAAAACAGTAAAATCAAGCTTATACCCTAAATCATTTCTGATAATTCTGGATATTTCCAATTTAAAATCTTCCGCCGTTTTTATTGTAATAGTAAAGTCTTCCGCAATATATGAACATTGCTCTAGATTTTTTTCTCGATAAGCCATAACCTCTTTTCTCTTTTTTTCTGCATGTTCTAATATTCTTCTATCCTTATTCTGTGGAATAACAAAATGCCATTGATTTATATTGTTAATTCCCAATCCTTTCAATACTTTTTCATAATCTTTGCTGATAAATTTTGCGATATCCGTTGTCATTTTTTTCCGCATATGTTCATATAATTCATCATCAGTGTATTCCTTTTCTGGACAATAGCATTGATATACAATACCATTCTTTGTAAATCCTTCAATTCCACCATCACCTTTATATTGAGCAGGAATCTCTTGATATCCCATTTCTTGATATCTCATTCTATAACAAGAATTACATAATTCTTCCCACTTTTCACCTGATAAGTATTGTTTTATAAATTCAAGCATTGTATTCCTCCAACCATGCGATTGAAACAGCTTCTTCTTTTATTTCTGTTAATGCACATTCATCTACTATGATAATAACACCTGTATGTATTACCTTAATTTTATTTTTTCTAAATAACGGATAATTTTTTATTATTTCTACTTGCATATTATTCCAATATTTTAATTCATATATATTTGACATAATATCATCCCATTTTCACTCGATATCAAGCATGAATATCATTTGTATTATGCAGTTATAAATTATTTCCATCATTTACTCATTATCTTCCACAATCTTTCTAAGTTCTTCAACTGATACCATATAACTTCTAAATCTATGTAACATTCTATGGCAATTTGAGCAAACACATATTAGATCTGTTGCAGGATTTACCACAACTTCTTCATTTAAATCGGAAAGCGGTTTAATATGATGTACTTCTATATACCCCTTACCTAATTCTCCATATTTCTTTTCGAAATCAAAACCACATATCATGCACTTTGTTCCATGTATACGGATTGCTTCTTCTCGATTTTGAACACTTCGTTCATACTTTGTTGTGTAGTAAACAGTCTTCTTCCCCTCTGTGCGCGGCTGCAATTCTTCCTGCTTCGTTTCTTCTGTCAAATTAATATCATTTGCAGATATATTTCTCACTCTCTTAACTACTTCACAATTCCAATGATATCCTCGATAAAAATCATTTTCATATTCTTTTGGAACTGTTCCCAAAACTTTTTCAAGAGACTCTTTGTATAACCATTTAGTAAAATCACTTCCTGTGGGATCTACTTCCTTGGTGAAATAATGATTTTCTTTTAGATTCCTTACATATTTTGTTTCGCTAATTCTTCCATCTAAACTTGTCTCAAATGCTTTCATTAAGGGTTCTGGTAAAGAACTAATATCCACATTTCTTAATAATAATCTCCCTTGTGGTGCCCATGCTCCAGATTTATCATTACTTTCCGTATAAACCCTTATATACTCTTCATCTTTTGCCAGAAATCCTAGTACTTCATAATACTCTCTCTCATCAGCAAATTTTAAAACATTACCCCAATCTAATTTCATAAACGTACCTATCCTCTGATTCCTAATTCTTTTGCAATTCTCTTTACCTGCAATATGAAACTATCTCTTTTTCGTTCGTCTGTCATTTCTTTTGTTGTAGTCACCGACCATCTATAAATCTGTTCTATACTGCCATATCCCCTTTTAAATAACCTAGCATATTTCACACAATTTTCTTTTGTAGGTGCGTCAGATAAAATAATTTTCAGTTCTTCATCTGTCCATTTACTGCCTTTATTGGAAGTATCACGCTTTTCTTCATTATCCTTTTCATAATCCACTAATAAATTATGCACAAGTATCATTTTATCGTCATATGACATTCCATCCACAACATTATTCAATGCCTCAAACAATGTTTCCTTAAATTCTTTTCGTTTCATTTCATATCCTCACTAATAATATTTTTCAATCTTATTTAGCAATCCGTCAAAATCCATCTCCTGCACTTCAAAGAATTCATCTGTTTCTAAGCCTGTATTCAATACATTTTGATACAGATAAAAATCGTATATTACAGGTTCATTCTTATGCCCAATTAAATTGTCTCTTATTGAACCAGTCTTTGCAATTAAACATAAATATTGGTATGCCCGATCAATATACTGAGTATTATTATTCGGATGCGCATAAGTAAAATGTTGCGTAGGAGTTAATGCAATCAGATTTTCTAAATAATCTGCAATCTGTGGATATTCATTGGCAGGAAAAATATGATGCATCTGAGTTGCCGGATCATCTATGTGTCGCTCATTATACACTTCCGTTTTACTATTACGATATACATCATTAAATCTACGAAGATTTCTCTTGGCTCTGTTTATACGATATGTGGTCATATAGTCTTCATCTGGTTTTGGCAATGTAACTTCATAATCTACTCTAGTCATATCTTTAGGCTTCTCCGATAATATATCCCGCCAATTTCTCTGGTTATACATAATTTTATCTTGAGTAATAATATCTTTTGAAATATGACCTCTTTCAGTTCCACACTTTTTGTATTTACATGCTAAGGGATTTAACACTTTTGTAAAAATACGCCCACATTCCGTTGCACCATTAATAGGTGTATTTTGTATAGTAAACGATGTATATGAATCTTTTAATTCTTTGAAACTATTCTTATCTTGTAAACGAAAAAAATACTCAAACATTCTATAAATCCCACTATCTCTGAGCACTTTTTCAATATAAAGACAAAGAAAATTATAGCAGTTTCGTTCTCTAAAGCTTATATATTCTAATAAATCCTGATTGACTATAGAATAAACATACCCATGTCCACTTTTCTCTCCATGAATTATTCCAGCAGCATCTAATAATTTTATCGGCTGACCAAAATACTTATCATATTCATTGGATGCCTTTTCTGTTGGATTTGGCTTGCTAAATATCTGTTGTACATTATCTACTGTATAATCATTGTACCAAATATCATTTACAGTAAAGCTTTTTCTGTTTCTACCACTTGTATATTCAACAATACAGTCTGATACCAGACACACAACGTCCATTGTGCATTTTTGATCTATCCAACGACCATTATGTGTCTTTCTAATATCATAATCATGTTCATCTAAAAAATCTTGTATAGTTGCATTATCCATTACAGCACTCCTTTAGTACACCATAGAAAAAAACACTTGTCGCATCTACATTTAAAGAACGTGTCTGGTAATTTCTCGCTATTTGATAAAATTTTCTATATTCATCAGACGAAAAATATTCCATCTGTTTCTCTGTTAAATGAATATCCTCTTTTGGAATTAACACAGCTACAGAACCATTTACAACAACATTCTTTGTATTACGCATTACTCTTGGTTTATATGTCATATTGGGTGTTAAATATACATTTTGATTACCAACATACTTATAAGCACTCAAAGCCTCCACTGTTTCCTTTTTAATATAAGAATCATATCCTGGTATATCAACTATTTCTTTTCCATCATCACTTATATTTCTTGACTTAATAACTCTTAAGCAATCAGCTTTTTTCTCCTGTGTTGTATTAGAATTTGTTATTTGACGATCTCTAAACACAGTAAACTTATCAAATTCAAGCCTTTGAGAGATATTATCAAAGAATTTATCTCTATAAATAATCCAATACGGATATTTCATATCTGTAATATACTTTTGTTTTTGTATTACAGACTGCTTCAATGTCAATGATTCTACTTTGGTTTCATTTGGTATTCCAACAGTATCAATAAACATACATATTGTCTCAACCAATACCCCTTTAAACCCATTTTCTCCGTAATCCTGAATACAATCTATCTTTTTATGTGAAAGAATTTCCCTTGTATCATTAAATTCTGGTGTGTTTAAAATCGCCTTTGGCATTATCATTGATACATAATCGGAAATAGCTAATGCTTTCTCTAAGAAAAACTCAAATGTATTGGTTGTATTCTTATTTATATTATTCTCCAAATACTTTTTTGCATTCTTTGCTTTCAGTTTTGAAAATGGTGGATTTCCTACAACCAAATCATATCTCTTCTTAAAATCGTACAATAATGTATCTGTGTTAATATAATTTATATTTACATTAGATGGCATTCTTTTCTTCTGCAACAATAGCTGAAGAATCTGTAAATTCTTTTTATCAATATCAGCCACATCAATATTAACTCTTTTTACATTCTCATATTTTTTAAATAGAAATGGCAAAAAATTCCCCACTCCAACAGATGGTTCAAGTATGTTAATTTCCTCCTTTTCAAATTCAGGAAGTTGCTTATATATTTCATTCAATATGAACTTATTTGTGTAATATGCAGCATTGTTCTCTCTTTTAGAATTTGTCAATTCAGCTATTCTAGCCAAAGAGGCACTTCCTAAATTAAGCGGATTGTTTACAATAAAATCAATTAAATTATCAGGACTATCCAACTGGTAATCTTCAATTGTTTTGTTAATCATAGAGTTATCAAAATGCTCCTGCTCCATAAAACTTCTGATATTACATGCAATTTGGAAAAAGATTTCTGTAGGTACAGCCTCTCCTATGCTTTGTCTTATCTTTATCTCCTCTTTTTTTAAAAGAGCTCTTTTATTCTTTTCTGGTAAAGCATTCAATTCCTCTAAAGTCTTATCAATCCACTTAAATTCCGGTGGAATTGTCATAATTTTCATAAGTTCACGAATTGAAAATACTCTGTCTTCTTCTGGATGTACAGTATTTTGACTTGCCAATTGGTCATTTCTTGTATGAATACAAGGTGCAACCTTATCCCAATATTGACGAGTATATTTATCTCCATTTTTTTGTTTATTAGGTACTACTACCCCGTCAACAATCTTATGTGGACGTTTCAATTCATCTTCATTATCAAATGCACTTTGTCCTTGCTTCAAATCATGAATCCAACAATGCATTTCTTCTGGATATGTTCTAAATGAGTGATAAAAATCTGTTGGGCAAATTTCACCCCACTCCAATTTAGGCATATCACCTATTACATCTCTAAGAGTTCTCTCTTCTACATATGTTGGATACAACTCAATAGGTGCAACATATTCTGCCATATCCTTACTTACACCGATAACAACAGTTCGTGTTCTTGATGAATTTGAACCATAGTTTTTAAAATTAAGAATTCTACTGACAATAATATATTTATCACTCAATTCCTTATAAACCACATCACCTATCGCTTTAACTGTTCCATCAGGCGCTGTACAACCTGTTTTCATAAATGCAGCTACGTTTTCAAAGATAAAAAATCTAGGCGCTACTTTCTGTATTAAATGTACTGACTCAACAACCAAGCTATTACGAACTATTTCATTTTCTGCTTTTTTATGATTTGCAACAGACATTCCCTGACAAGGGGGTGTTGCAATTAAAACATCCACCCTGTCATTTCCAAGCTCTTTCCATCTGTCTATTTCTTTAAATATTTTATTTTTTGTCTCATCTGTAGTTATATCATCGCAAATATATCCTGATTCAAATCTACACTTATTATTATATTTTTGAACGTTTAATCTTCTTTCTATCAGCTCATTCGTAGCTATACACTCAAATCCAGCTTTTTTAAATCCAAAACACCCAACTCCAGCACAACTAAAAAGACTTATATATGTTAATGTTTTATCCTTTAGCATACCAATACACCTCGTTTACTATGATTGTTTTTTCTTGCATCTTCAGGCTTTTCTGCATCACATGGTATAAGCCATGTTTTTCCCTTTTTCACAACGCCATCTATTCGACCTTGCTCGCATAAAATTGCTATCCGTCTCGAGGTAATTCCCCATTTTTTTGACATTTCTATGGTAGTTAAATAGTTCATTGTATTCCTCCAATCATATATTCTATTATATTCACTTATCTGAATAATTACAAGTTCTTTTTGCCAAACATCCGTTCTTTTTTATCTTCCATATGGAAATCATCTGCCTTTTAATACCCTGTTCTTTTCTATAGGTTCTTCTCTATGCTTATCAGCATCTCTATCAACACTCTCATCATAAATTCTCTGGAACTCCTCATAAAGCTCGTCACCATCCAGCTTTATCTCCAGCCTTTTCATTACATCCGAGAACAGTCTTATACTTCCACTTACATCAGCAATATCAAATCCGAATATATCAGCCTTAACAGAATCACTGACATTCTCATAACCACCAAGCTCTGATATTCTCCTGACAATCCAGCCAGCTTTGTCCACAGGTTCAGTTTCTCTAGTTTCCACAAATTCATTTTTATCTGTTACATCAGTCATACTTTCGCCAACTCTTACCACATTCATATCAGGCGAATTATGAGTCTCTGGTATTCCTATACCATCTAAATCAGACTGTTGTTTTCTTGCTCTATCAGCTTGCTCTTTCTGTCTGCCTATTTCATTCTGATTATTATCGGACTTAATTCCTTTAACACTTATATCCGGCTCAACAACCGTTTCCGCTGTGCTCTCAGCCAGCATATCCACTTTCATCCCCGGTATCTCAACATCCCTGTCTGCAACGATTTCTTCTTTCTCCGACACTGCATAATAAGCCGTATACAAATCTTCTTTTATAATGCCATCCGCAAGCTTTATCTGCCTCTTAATTTCCCTTTTCTCCTGCTTCAGCTCGTCCAGTTCTTCCTGCACTTCCACATGCCATATCTGATACTCCCTATATTGTGTTTCTGTCTTAATCTTCCGTTTCCGGCTTGAGCTTTCTCTGTATATCTCTTTCTGTCTATCCTCAATCAGCTGAATCTTTTCTCCATGCTCACTTATGAAATCCACAAGCTCCACTACACTTTTGATGTCATTATTTACAAGCAGCAGATATTCGTCCTGTAACTGATGAAACCTCCTCAAATCCTCTGTATACTTTGCTCCACCGACTACAAAGTGCTTCTGCTCTGCAATCCTTAACCGATACATCTTTGCATAAAACTTCTTCTGGAATGGTGACAGTTTAGCCCTGTGCAATTCTCTTATATCAGACGAATAAAAGTAAGGCTTTGCCATCCATGGCATATCCACATAATGCCTTAACATCTCCTCTGAAAACATCTCGTCCAGTTTTGCCAGTTTATGATAATACCGAAATCCCGGTGCCTGCACCTCCATCCACGCATCTTTCTTAAATACATATCCCAGCCGTTTCATCAGATATTTAAAATGCCCCACATTCCCGGCAGCATATGCACACATCTTGGCATCACGAAGAATAATCTCTTTCATTGACATTTCTCTTTCCCACTTGTCCCTGCTGATATTTTTCGGATTCCTGCTGTACTCTGCCGACATTATGGAAAGTCCAAGCTCATCACAATATTTATTTGTGATAGGCTGGAGATGATTCTTCCAGTTGCCTTTCGGTGAATTGTATTTCTTGCCGGTTGCCATGCTGACACTGTTCCAGATCAGATGCCCGTGTATATGCTCTCTATCAGTATGAACCGCATACACAGCCTCATAATCATCACCAAGCACATCCTTAGCAAAATGCTCCAGCACATACATTGCCTGCTCTGCACTTACTTTCTCCTCTGGGGAAAATGATATAATCACATGATATCCCTGCCTTTTACCCGTCTTATGAAAAATATTCTTTGTCTCCTCCATCTGCTCAAATGCCGTATCCGGCAGGCAGTTGATACCGCCCACCTGTACACATTCTTCTGTCTTATCTGGATTCTGGATATATTCCAAAGCATTCTTCAGGTGCGATGCCGGATTTCTACCCTCTGATTCCTGTATATTTAAAATCTTTGTAATCGCCATACTTCTAGCACCTCCCCGAATGTTTTCTTTACATCATCCAGACTGCTCTGTAGCTTGTCAATGTCGCTGTAATACAATCTGCCCTGCGAATTTCCAAGCTTTACTGCCTGATTAATATTATTTGCAATACCTGCTATGATACGGATTGTTCTTGCCCTGTCCTCAGGATAATTTATATCTATATTGCCACCTGTCCGAATTAATTCTCTTATATAAGCACTTGCTGTCATCCTCGTCCGTTTAAGTGCCGCTTTCAGAATATCCATATCTTTCTCTGACAGCTTCACAGATACCTTATAATCTTTCCTATCAGACTTGTATCTTCTCTTTCCATCTGCCATCTGTTTTTCCCCTTTCATAGTTTTCTAATGCTGTATCAAACCAATCTCTTTTTATCTGTATCATTGCTTTTTCATCCTTTCTTAAAATAGTGTTCACTGGTTTTGCAAGATGCTGAAAAGGTCAGACCTTTTCCCGAAAAAATATAAACGCTATCAGCGTTTATATGATTTTTCGTCTTGGCAGGAGCACCTGCACCCTGTATATGATATGGGCGTGTGAAAAAACGAAAGTTTTTTCATGCGTCCTTTTGCTTATGGATGTAAT
>ENA-OPLX01000405-OPLX01000405.1-human-gut-metagenome-genome-assembly--contig:-NODE-405-length-24527-cov-4.603629_pt1 | contig 24527 bp, 19 predicted proteins | sample MGYA00241447_ERZ501726 | MGnify/ENA primary metagenome ERZ501726 (study PRJEB25962, sample SAMEA2042617) | human gut metagenome | biome: human gut; feature: human-associated habitat; material: faeces...
ACGGGCCGCGCATTGTTGGATGCGCACTGAGGGGCCGGGCTTTGCACCGGCAATAAGAGTGGTACCGCAGAGGAGTTTATACGCCTTTGTCTCTTACGAACCGTAGGGGACAAAGGCGTTTTTGTTTGCGGGAAAGCCATTTTCCGGATGTTTCATTGCCTTTGCATCCGCAAAAATAAGTGTTCAGAAAAGGAGTATTATCATGAAAACATTGGAAAAAGTAAGCGACTTTGTGGGCAAATACATGGCCGCCATCGTCATTGGGGTGGCGGCACTGGCTCTGCTGTTCCCCGGCACCTTCAGTGTGGTAAAGACCGCATGGGTCAACACCCTGCTGGGCATCGTCATGTTCGGCATGGGTCTCACCCTGAAGCCGGAGGACTTCAAGGTGGTGTTCAGCCGCCCGAAAGACGTGGTCATCGGCTGCATTGCGCAGTTCACCCTGATGCCCTTTCTGGCATGGGCGCTGACCCAGCTGTTCCACCTGCCCACCGAGCTGGCGATCGGCGTCATCCTTGTGGGTACCTGCCCCGGCGGCACCTCCTCTAACGTGATGACCTATCTGTCCAAGGGCGACGTTGCACTGTCCGTCGGCATGACCGCAGTTTCCACCGTGCTGGCGCCCTTCCTCACCCCGCTGCTCACCCTGCTGTATGCCGGCCAGCGCGTGGATGTGAACCCTGTAAATATGTTCCTGTCCATCGTCAAGGTGGTGCTGGTACCCATCGCACTGGGCTTTGTGGTCAACCACTTCTTCCATGCCTTCACCCAGAACGCCGTCCGGGTGCTGCCGCTGATCTCCACCACTTCCATCGTGCTCATCATCTGCGCTGTTGTGTCCGCAAACTCCGCCAAGATCATGAGCAGCGGCCTGCTGATCCTTGCCGTGGTCATCCTGCACAACCTGCTGGGCTACCTCACCGGCTTTGGCGTGGGTAAGCTTCTGAAGCTGGATTCCACCAAGTGCCGTGCAATTTCCATCGAGGTCGGAATGCAGAACTCCGGTCTGGCCACCTCTCTGGCTGCCGCCCACTTTGCACAGTATCCGCTGGCAACCATCCCCGGCGCTGTGTTCTCTGTGTGGCATAACATTTCCGGTGCCGTCCTCGCCAACTTCTTTGCCCGCACCGCGGAAAAGAAAGATTGATTTTTCCTAAATTCATTGAATTCTTGACTCGTCAAAAACACCGGCTGAGCCGGTGGCCTGAGTAAGCCCTAGAAGGGCATAATACCAGCAAAGCCCCTTAAGGATCCACGAACTCCTTAAGGCTCAACTGATCGGCAATCTGGTCCTGTTGCAGTTGGTTTTTAATGTACTCTTGGCGCAGTATCTGCCCTATATCCTTTTTGATCTGACCGTAAATTACCATTCTCCGATATTTCGGTGCAAACACAACATGGTATTGACATCTCCACGTGGTATGGCTTAAACTATCTACGTCTTTGTTATCTTTCATTTCAAAGATAAACCTCCCTGTTCCTAGAATGTGGTTGGCAAACCCACACTCTATTCTACGGGGAGGTTTCTCTTTGTCTAGGGCTAAAGCCGTTTTTTATTCCACCAGCGAAGCTGGTGGTTGTCGCTCGCTCAAGCTACCCAATAGAAAAACCGCCCCGGCTTCCTGCTATGGAAACCGGGGCAGTTCGTTCCGTTTATTGATGCTCTTTCAGGCGCTCAACACCGATCAACTGGCATTCAGTTTTTGAAGTTTTAGTCATATCTGTATTTAGAGGACTTTCCGTACACTTTCCGGAGCGACTTTTTCAGGCTGACCACCGTTTCTTTGATGATCTTTGCCTCATCGGCAGAGCAATCTGCAAGCTGTTCGGTCATCCAGCTGTCGAACACCGGCTTTGCTTTTTTGATCTCGATGCACAGCAGCTCGTCCGCCGAACAGTCCAGCGCGTTGATAATGTCGATCAGCGTTTTCAGGCTGGGCACGGAGTTGCCTGTTTCGATATGGCTGATGTGCGTGACCACCACGCCGACCTCATTGGCCAGCTGTTCCTGCGTCATGCCTTTTGCAAGGCGGCAGGCACGGATGCGTTTTCCGATGTCGGCGTAGTCCACCATAATACAAGTTCCCTCCGTTTTGTGAAGTGATACTTGTATTGTATGTGCAATCGACCGGGATTGTAATAACCTGAAAGTGCAATGGACTTATTAGTATTTATCGTTCAAAAATACTTTAACTTCCTGCTTTCCGTCAATCGTTGTCACAGCAGTAATGGCATCCGGGCGGAAGGAGTCTCCCGGATAATGCATCTCCAATTTCAGATTGACTTTTTTCCCAGCTTCCACTTCCTGTGCCAGTTTATTCTCAAAATTTTTGAATTCGTTCCGATTGAGTCCAGAATCCTGCGGAATGAGATTTTCCAAATCGTTTGCCCCATCAAAGCGATCTGCAATCGCGTGTCCACGGTCATCGGTACTTTTTTCATATCCTTTACCGATGTCATGGATGCTGTCTTTAATTTGCAGACGACCATCATGCTCTTTCAGATGCAGGTCTCCTTCGGCTGTAAACAACCTTCCAAGGTGATCGGTAGTATACTCATATCCGTTTCTTTTATACTCTGCATCCGACAAAAGATCCTGCTCCATACGGTACGGCATTCCATCATCGTTATTTTTGTATTCCAGCTCTTTTTCTAGCTCTGCAAATGACTTTTCCGTAGCAGCATCCAGTTTTTCTTCTGGCTTTTCTATCGCGCCTTTCTGTAGACGCTCAAATGACTGTTTGACGACATCATCCAACCCAATGTGCATTTTTGCTTCCATCGGTTCCGTTTCTGAGATTTCTCGCCTCACAGCACACGACCTCCCTGCTGTTCAAAATTCGTCCTTAGATTATCTACAGCCTTTGCATCCGGGTTCAGGCTCATGCCCATGCTTATCACGCTATTCAGCACCCAGTCTGCGGCAGCAGCTTTCAGGCCGTACTGTCCCTGCAACTGTTCCAGAAATTCTTTACGGGGTGTGAACGATTTTTCGGCTGCGGCACAGTAATCAACGACCGTGCTAATCCCACCAAAGAAATCAAACACAGCTTTCCGGGTCTTAGCCACATCCAGTTCGCCGCCTGCAAAGACCTGTTCCAGGTAGCGGCCGTCCTCCGGCTTCAACATCATCTCATGGCGTTTCAGCCAGAGCTTCAGCTGCTCCATCTCCGAAATGCTCAGCGGTTCCAGCTCTTTGCCCACTGCCAGTTGTCCAAATACAAACTCTGCGTTGATTTCATGCGGCATTTTTGAGGGCTTGTGGTAAACAGCATTTTCCGGCATGGGATACGCCTCAATCTTGCAGAGCACCGCCTCCGGCCACTCATTCTGGTAAACGGCAGCTACACCCAGCGGCAGCTTGGACAATTCGTCGATCTGTGCCTCCTTCAGGGCGGCAGACTTGCCTACCAGCTTGCGATCCTCTTCGTCCGGCAGGCGCAGGATGATTTTCGTGTTGGTGTTGCGTATGACCGACATATCCAGCAGGCCGGGAGCCTGATCCGCAATGATAAAACCCTCACCGTAAGTACGCATCTCCGCAATGGCGTTGGCCAGCATCTCCACCGACTTGCCCTGCAGATTTGCCCCTTCCTGCGACTGTTCCGCCGACGTCTTGCGCAGCAGATTGTGCGCCTCTTCCAGCACGGTAACATGGCGCAGTCTGCTGTTCATCTCGCTGCCACACATCCGGTATTCCTGCAGCTTCATGACCAGAATGCCCATCAGCAGCGATTTTGTCTCCATCGACCCCACCCGGCTCAGGTCCACGACCACATTGCAGTCAAACAGCTCTGCGTCGCTCAGCGCGTCCTCTGCGCAGAACACACTGCCGTAAATGCCGTTGGTCAGCGACTTCACACGGGTACACAAAGCGCCCACATAATCGCTCTGGGTGTCCTTGGAGTAGTGCGATTCCTCAATGACGCCCGGCAGAATATCCAGCAGGTCGAAGAAGGTCGGGAAAACCCCCTTTTCACTTTCCGAATTGCGCAGATCCCAGCCTGCTTTCTGGTAGCTGCGCTCGATGGCATCCTTCAGCACGGCAGGCATGGCCGCATACATGGGCCAGCAGGCATTGAAGATTTCCACCAGACGGTCGATATGTTCCAGAATGTGGATGTCCTGCGGGAACGCAAAGGGATTGATGCGCAGCAGCGGAGTTTCTCTGGGGTTGGTGCCGAACACCTTTACATCCGCGCGGCTGCCGAACACATTCTTGTACTCGCCCTTGGCCGGTTCCACCACAAGAAACGACGTCCGTCCATCCTTTGTTATCTCGTCCAGAAGATGGTAGACTGCGTTGGACTTGCCCGTACCCGTAGAGCCTGTGACAAAGGTATGGGAGGCCATTGCCTGCCGGTTCAGGATAAGGTCCGCTTTTTCCTCCCTGCCCATATGGTAGATTTTGCCCAGCTCCATCTTGTCCGCATCCGGCACCGTTTCGTCTGGCACATTGCGGCCGAACTCCGCGTGCTCGATGATTGGCAAGCCGTGCACTGAGCGGGTGGGCAAGCCAAGGTGCATCGGAAGTTCCCGCCCACTAACCAGTGTTGCTGGCGTGTAAAGCAGGCTGTCCGGCGCACCCGCCCACAGCGGACGGGCAAAGACCGGGTGCATGAATCGCTTGAGGTACTCCCGCAGCTGGGCCACCTGTGCCTCATCGTTCTGCCAGACATTCACAGCACCACTTTCCACCGAGGAGCCCTCACCTACCATCAATGCACGGTAAGTATTGGCCGCAAGTATCGCCGTGGACGGGGTAGACGAAAGGAAATAAGCCGCACATTTATAACAGCCGTAATCCTCGCTTTCCTTGGCGCGCTTGAGCTGGTTTTCAATGCGTTCCAGCAATTCTTCCACCGATTTGTTGCACAGCTCGACCTGCTGGGTACGGCCCATGCCGCGGGTGTCTGTTGTGCCGTGGCTCTCCTGCTGGCTGATGGTGTCCGATGTTCCATGCGACATCCCATCGGAGGTGCTGTGCGAAGTGCCGGTCTGCTCGGTGGCAGAGTGGCTGGTACCCCACGAGGTGTTTACGCCCATGGAGCCGCCGATGTTCCGGGCAATGCTGTTGAAAGCCGTTCTGGATGGTGCCATGCCTCCTATGGCCCTGCCAGCCGTGCCCAGCAGCGGTCCAATAACAGCACCTGCCACCGGAATCGCAACCGAGGCTACTGCGCCGCCCAGGCCCAGAATGCCTGCAATGCCGCCAGCCACCGGCGAGACCTTTGTGACCGAGGTGCCGGAGCTGCTGCCGACACCGCCGTTGATGCCGCCGCTGACCCCTTTCGTTTTCTGGGTGCCATCCGTCACCGAGGAGGACTGGCTCGTGCCGTCCGTTGTGGTTGTGCTGACGGTATCGCTGATGGTGTGGGAAGTCCCGCTGCACAGGCTCTCCATCACAGCCGTGCTCTGATTCTCGCTATAGGACCATGTGCTCTTGCGGAAGGGCGAAAGACTGCTGTAGAGGTTTTCGTACCCGCTGCGTATCTCCGCCTGCGTTTCTGCCGAGACAGGCTCTGCCAGAAACAGCGCCGTGTACACCTCGCCGTCCATGGCGTCCATAAAGCGCTCAATGCCCTGCACAAAAGCTTTGTCTTCCGTCTTGGATTTATCCCGCAGTGCCGCCACGCAGGACACCGAGGCCACAGCTTCCTGCGTATCGCCAAAGGCTCCGTCCAGCAGCTCTTTTTCCTCCTGCCGCGGAATGCCTCTTGTCTCAGAGCCGGGGAAGTTGGAGCTCAGCACCTTTTGCAGCGCCTTGCTGGAAGTATCCAGATCGCGGCTCTTCATGTTCTTTTTCAAGGGGTCCTCCCGGACACCCAGATAGATATTCGCGCCGACATTCTCCTCCGGCACATCGATCATCACCGCCAGACTGCAGCCCTGCGCCATGCTGGAATAGTACACCGTGGAAAGCTTCTGGAACATATCCTCGCCCTTTTTCAGGGTCAATTTCTGCAGCTGGAACAGCTGGATGCACTGGGCAGGGTCTTGCACGTCCAGCATCTGCTGGGAAAGCTCCACCATGCCATAGTTCTGCAGTTCCGTCAGATATTTTTTATACACCAGATGGTCTGCAAGGGTCAGCTGGTCCGTCAGGTCCTTCAGCGACCGCTGCGCGGAAAGCTGCTGTTTTTCAAGCACCTCAAGCTCGTCTGCCATGATTTATTTTCCTTTCTGCTGTCAACTGTTCAAAAACTTCCAGATCAGGGCAGCTCCGCCCAGTGCCGCACCGGCTGCGACGGCAGAGCCAAGGCCGCCGCTCTCCATCCCGTCAATGGCTTCCTTTGCGCTTTCATGGCCCTGATCGGCCGCTTTCTTATACCATTGCATAGCCTGTTCTTTGTCTTTTGTCACGCCGTACCCTTTTTCATAACAGTAGCCAAGGCTGTACTGCGCATTTGCAATTCCCTGTTCTGCCGCTTTCTCATACCATTTCACCGCTGCAAACTTGTTTTCTGGCTTACCCTGACCATAGAAGTAACATTCACCTAGCCTATTCTGTGCCTGTGCATATCCCTGCTCTGCTGCTTTCTGGTACCACTCGGCCGCCTTGGCAGGGTCTTTCGTCACACTCCAGCCATATTCATAGCAAACGCCGAGGTTACATTGCGCCCGCGCATAGCCCTGCTCCGCAGATTTTCGGTACCACTCAACTGCCTTAGCGAGATCTTTTGTTACACCTATGCCCCTTTCGTAGCAAAAGCCCAGATTGCACTGTGCCGTAGAATCTCCCTGTTCTGCGGATTTGCGATACCATTCTGCTGCCTTGGTCAGGTCTTTTGTTACACCTTCTCCATACTCATAGCGAACTCCAAGACTGCACTGTGCATCTGCATCACCCTGCTCTGCCGCTTTCCGATACCATTTTACTGCCTCTTCTTTGTTTTGTGTCACGCCATTTCCATTGTAATATAACACCGCAAGATTATATTGAGCTCTTGCGTATCCCTGTTCTGCAGCTTCTCGATACCACTCCGCTGCCTTGGCATAGTCTTTTGTCACGCCCCTACCGTTAGCGTAGCAAAGACCCAGATTGTACTGCGCTATATCATAGCCTTGCTCTGCGGCTTTCCGGTACCACTCCGCTGCTTTGGAAAGGTCATTTGTCACACCCTCTCCATGATCATAGCAGTAGCCAAACATATTCTGCGCATCCGCATTGCCTTTCTTTGCTGCTTTCTCATACCATTTCACAGCTTCCCAATGATTCATTTCTACGCCATAGCCATAATAATAGCAATCACCAAGCAGATCCTGTGCATCTGCAGCACCTTGCTCTGATGCTCTCCGAAGCCACTTTACGGCTTCATTATTATTCATTTCTGTGCCTTTTCCATAATAATAACACTTGCCTAATTTATATTGTGCTCCCGCATTGCCCTGCTCCGCCGCTTTGCGATACCACCTTACGGCTTCTTCCTCATTTTTATCCACACCCCAGCCGTTATAGTAGCAATCTCCCCATTCGTACTGTCCTTTCATGTTTCCCTGTTCCGCAGCTCTCCGATACCACATTGCAGCTTTCTGCATTTTCTCATCGGTATCATCCAGACTACCATCAACGAACAATTTGTCCGCCAAGTTCAGCATTGCCGTTTCATTTCCATTTTCTGCGGCTTTCTGATACCACTTCTCAGCTTCATTTTCATCAACTGCCACGCCACTTCCATAGTTGTAGCACTCGCCGAGTTTGTTCTGCGCTTCCGCATAGCCCTGCACTGCCGCCTTGCGGTACAGTTCTGCGGCCTTTGCCTCGTCCTTGCCGACGCCGTCGCCGGCCTCATAGCACACACCCAGCTCATACTGTGCTTCCGGGCATTCCTGCTCTGCCGCTTTGGTGTACCACTTTACAGCCGCCACATTGTACGAGAGTTCCGCATACAGCCGTCCGGTCATATACTGGGCCGTCACATTTCCCTGAGTCGCCGCCGCTTCGTACCATCTGCGGGCCTCTTTGTCGTCCTTTTCAACGCCCCGAGCCTGATAATAGCACTCGCCCAGTGCGCACTGTGCCTCGGCATCGCACTGCTCTGCGGCCTTTTTGTACCACACGACCGCATTTTCTTCGTTTTTTTCCACACCCATGCCGTTCTGATAGCACCGTGCCACCTCAAACTGTGCCTCGGGGTATCCGTAATCTCTGGCCGCGACCATGTACTGCTGGAACGCCATTTCGGCGTTGCCGGCCTGCTGATTCCTCTTGGCCTCCTGCAGGTAGTCCTGCACAGTCTTCTTTTTTGTTTCCTGCTGTGCTTCCTCGCCCAGGCAGAAGCGCTCCACGCACTTCATAAACTCCTGCTTTTTGTCCTCCGGGCCGTTGAACAGGAAACTGTACGCGGCATCCTTCTCTCCGCCGAAATCCATTTCCTTTATCTCAGCGCCCAAACCGCCCCACTTCACGCGGCCCGCAGCCGGTTCAAACCACTCCTCGACGGGCTTTGCCTTCACGGCTTTCGGGATTTCCATCGGCTTTCCGCCCACGCGGACAGACTCCAGCTTGTCCGTAAAACACACTTCCACCTGAATTTCGCTCATATTCTATCGCTCCTTATGGTTTTATAATCTTTAATGTAATCTCCCTGACTCCGTATCCACATCTGGATGCCCGTCCCGAACACCTCAGCTTCCACGATCCAGCCCTTTTCCGTCACCTGCAAGACCTTTGCAGTGGGCAGTCGGTCGAGCACGGATTCCAGACTCGGCCCGGTATACTCGAACCGGATGGTCTGCAACTCGCCGCCGTACATGAACTGGATGCGCTTGCGCATCTCGCCCTCCTGAAAGCGGTCGGTATACCGCTGGGCGAAATGCCGGTCGAGGGTTTTGTAATTTTGAATGCAGTCAATACGATAAATCGTCGGGGAATTGTCCTGCGGGTTCTGGAAGTGCTTGTCCTTGTCGATGCCCTCAATAAACGCCGCCAGATAGAAATAATACTCGCTGAACAGGATGCCAACCGGCTCAACAGTGCGCACACGAGTCTCACCATCATGGGTGCGGCAGTAGGTAATTTCCATAACATTGTGATTTTCTACCGCTGTACCGATTTCCCACAGGCTTTCGATAAACTTCCGGCCATGCTGCGGCTCAACGTAATGGAAGCGCTCATTGCTGATGAGGTCTTTGACCTGATTCAACCGGTCCAGCGGTGTACAGGCCAAGATCAGCTTGTCCAGAATCGGGAACATCTCTTCTTTTACCATGGAGCGGCTCTCCAGCAGGATCTTGCACACTGCCAGAATCTCGCTGCTGGTGAGGAAGCGTGAAAGCGTGTCATCCAGCAGATAGCCGCCCTTTGCGGAGTTGTATAAGATCTCTCGGCGCGGCTCGCTGTCTGCAAAATGATTCCGCAACGTATCGAGGTCGCGCTGGATGGTTTTTTCGCTGACCCCAAAGCGGTCGGCAGTCTGTTGTTTGTTCAGCACACCGCCCTGTACCAGCACCTGTTGGATATAGAGTATACGGTCCAATCTACTATTACGCACAGTCCATTCTCCTTCTCTGCTCATTGTAACACAACACAACTATCACTGCAATTCTTTGTATGAAGTTTTGTCGTTTCACGGAATTACAAAAAAATTTTGTCTCTTTTGCACAACCCCAGTATACAAAAAAAGATGGACAGACTGCCTGTCCATCTTCTATAGCAGTTTGCGTTTTTAATGCACAAGCAACATCCGCAAACTGCATATCGCAAATATGCCGTTTTGATTGGCGCTATTTTTGAAAATTGCGATAAAAAGTCAAGGTAGACTATTCTTAAATTGCCAACCTCTTTTGAAGCGATAGGCACTGTTCATCAACTCGTCTGTGATGGTGTAAAGAGCCCGGCGTGGCGAACCATATCCGCCAATCAGCCCAATCACAATCGCAAGATTCAGCACAAATGCAATGCTCAACAGCACCATCAAAAATTTTTTCATACGTTTTTCTCCTATTTGACTTATTTTTCTGCCCCTATTATACGGATTGGGCTGGACGGTATGGTTGTCCATCCTATACAAACCCACAAAAAAGGAACACTGCATTCTCATTTTGAATGTACCGTGTTCCTTCTATCATCTTTTAAGGTTGGCTCTTTTACAAAGCTCAACCTTGCGTTTTAGCTTCCTCCCGAATCTGCCTCTTATATCGAAAAAATCAAAAAGCGCAAGCTGAACTACGCTGCCATGCGTGCAGACGGCGAACTGCCAAGAGAGGAATCCCAAGCCCTCTGCAAACAGGCAGATGACGAGATTGCCCGCTTAGAGCAGGAGTTGAAATCCCTCTCCCCTGCGCCCGAACCGCAGACGGTTTCTTCGGACATGAAAGCGATCTACGATTTTCTCTCTCAGAAGGTCGATGTGCACGGTGCCCGTCTTGCTCCCGAATTGATTGACCAGTTCGTTGAAGTAGTCACCCCCATTGCCGATTACTCCTACCGCTGGAAGCTGAGCACCGGCTGCAAGAAGTCCAAAGATGAGCGCACCGATTTGATGGCTGTATCGGAAAAGCCCCTCCTCACCTTCACCATCGACTTTGAAACCGCCAAACGTTACCGGGAAGCCAACAAGATGCCCCACCAGTTCCGCCGTGCAGCGTGGACCGACCTGACCGTGGAGGTGTATCTGTGATGCTTCTGGGAAGCGGCCCTGCGTTAAACGCAATTCACCTCATACATGAGCAAACAAACAAGGCCCACCGCCAAAATTGACGCTGAGCCTTGTTTTATACTTGATTTTTAACGGAGAGCCGTTGCAAGATCCTTACGCTCTCGGGTTCTTGATAGCAGCCTGAGCGGGTGCCAAAATTACAGAGCGTTCGTTTTACTCCACCATGACATTAATCATTACCGAATGACCTTTCTCGAAAGAAGCACCAAGAAATAGCTTGTCATTGTCACTCCAGAGAACGCCTCTACCAATGAAACCATCTTCGTTGCAAGTGTAGCAGGAAAAAGATCGCCATAGCCTACTGCAAAAAAAGTAATGGCACTCGCATAAATGCACTCTAGCCATCCACTTACTCCTTGATATTGTAAACATGGTATTACATAATATGCCGTTCCGAATATTAAAATCAGAAGAATTATAGTTAAAAATGTTCGGCACGGTTTGGTTCCATATCCGCTAATCCAATCCAGCAGCCTGCGTAATCCTCTTATATAATATCTTTTTTCTTCTTTCGTTTTCGCTTTTTGATAATGAAGATGACAAATATCTTCATTATCATATTCCCCGAGCTGTCTAAAATTTTCCTTTAGCATCAAGAGTTGTTCATTCTTTTTTTCGGTAATCTTTTCAACTAGTTTAGGAAAGTCTTTAAAATAAATTCTCCCACTATTGATTGCATCCTCAAATGATACTTCTTCTGTATCTTCTAATGCAATCCTTAAAATATTTGTATTTATGCAATCATTAAATAGAAATCTTTTTATGCTTCCACTAAGATTACTTTTACCCAAAATTTCACAACGCAGCAATTCCAAGCAATCAAATCTTGCTTCTCTAATGTCTAATTCTTTTATTGACGCATTAGACAACTTTACTTGAGAAATATTTGATTTCACAAAACACAAATTTTCAAAAGTCTTCGGCAGCGGATCCAAGCAAACCTCTGTTTCTTCTGTTTTGGCACATAAAAAATCCAAACTTAAAGATTGCGTCATTAGCATCGTTAAAATTTTCGATTTGCGGGCTTTTATGTAACGAAATGATACTTCTGGTGTAAAATATCTACTTCCGCCACACTCAATTCCTCCTAATGAAATCTCCGTTTCTATAATATGAGCATCGCTAAATTCAACATTTCCATTTACAAGGGTAATATCGCATATATCAAGATTTAGATTATAAAATCCTGCATATGAAAAATCCAAATCTTCACTTTGAATCTTTAACTGCATAAGATGAATCAGTTTTGGCTCTTCAGAATAAAAAATCGCTGCCCTAGCTGTTATTTTTTCATATTCTCTATAAGGATTTCCTTCTACTTCATAAGGTGCTTTATCTCCAAGCCACTCAAATTCATCTATATACGTATAATCCAAACATATCTCTTTTTCTTGCCAATAATACTCCTCCAATTTTTTATAATCTGGAATTTCTAGTTGTGCAATCTGTTCTTCCTTGCCACTCTCGCTTAGTTGGTATACCGCAACGCTTTTCCCGGATCCTACGTTCGTTGTATTATGAGGGTAAATTCGCCCATCTTGTTTATTTGTGATTTTTTCATCCCAAATCCAGAATTTTTTCTCAGGATTTGAAACTTCTTTCGTTATAAGTTTCATATTTTGCCTCGCACCTTTTTCATGTGCATCTTCCAATTTACTCCGGTTTCCCTTTCATCATCTGACCCAGAATCGCATTCTTCGTGCTATCACTCAAATAGGCCTCATTCAGCGTTTTCTTAGTATAATTCAGATATGTCCCAGACGCTTTCTCTATCAAAAGTGCCGTAAAGTAGCGCTCCCAGCTAAAATATTCCTTGCTATCGATGTAGCCAGACGGTGTCTGCAAGATCTGTGCAATCTCTGTATCTTTCAGAATTCCAGAAGAAAGCACTAACCACTCAAAAGATTCCGGCAAATAGAGTGCCAGATTCTCTCTTGTCTGCACCAACTGCAGCACTCTGTCCATCTCCGGGCCAAATGCTGCACCATCTGCAATCACCAGAATTTTTTCATTCCTATGAGCCTTCAAATAGGAAAACACATTGGACTTTCCATTTGCAGTATCACACTGCATTTGATGCTCTGCACAGACCGCGTCAAAAAACTGATAACCCGAATTGCTGTCCTCGGTCAGAATTTTCTCCGGCTTAATATTCTCAGTCGTACTATCCGGGTAAATTCGATAGAACGAATGATAACTCTGTTTCAGTGCCCCATACTTTCCAGAGGTTCGGATACCATACACTTCTTCCACACTGTATGGCAAGGCTGGCAAACCCTCTCTGGTCACGATAACATAATAGTTATCCGTCTGCTGAATCGCACCCGCAAAATCTTTGGTCTTGACAAACTCGTTTCCTTCGTCGATAAAAACAATGCTGTCCTGAATATTGTCAAGTTGTCCCTTCCAAAGATTTCCTTCTACCACATAGCAACCTTTGTCACAATTCAGAGTGACCGGTCCACTTTCTCCATCGTTCATATGTGTACGAATCATATCCACGAGGGTCGTTTTACCCGTTGCGCTATCCCCGCGAATGATGGTCAAGTTGCGTCGCAGTTCAAATTCATATTTCAGGTACTTTGTGCCAACGACCACTTTATGAATGCCTTTCATTTCTGTCAGCCCCTTTACACAAATTCCCCTGCGACCCAAATCAGTTCTTCCATACTGTGAACGATTTGATTCGTATTTAATACTTTTACTGTAAATGGCTTTTTGCCAAAATCCATCAGGTGGCGCAGATTCACTGTGCGATCTTCCCTCTCTGCAATTTTAAGCAGCCACTTTGCGCAATTGTCACCACAAGTCGATACATTGAACACTTTCTCCGGCTCAAACTTTACCAAAATCAGTGTCTTTACGCCACCAGACAAACCAATCGGTGGAATTTTACCCAAGACCGGGCTGTCAATGATACCACTGTCGATAACAACAGACTTGTCCACATCCTGAATCATTTCCTTGACCATCGGGTCAACGATCCAGCCTTCCTCGTAATCATATTTGAAATAGGAAGCTGTATTATACACAGCTTCCTTCATATCACCGTAAAAAATGTTCAGCATCTTATCACCTCGTCGATGTGCGTACTTCTGCTATCATTGTACCCTCTTTCAGCTTACAAAACAAGATGCAAAAAGCTCTTGGCCTCCATTACAGAAGCCAAGAGCTTTTATCTTCTTTGTCCTACCAGATTTTATTTCCGGGGAGACTTAATTGCAGCCTGGGCGGGTGCCAAAATTACAGGGCGTTGAAAAGAATAATAGTACGTTTTTATAGGTCAACAAGCGTTTTTATCTTCGCATGAATTCTACTCCAGAAATGTTTCTTGTTCGATTGTGACCCCATATTGCAAAATCTTATCAATTGCATCAACAAACAGCGTATGTCTTCCCGCATTCCGCTCTTCCTTCAGCTTCTTCAGATACTGCTCCGGCCGCTTCAGGCCATTTTTGTGGTACTGTTCCACAAAGCGCCCTTCCATACGCATGGGTTCAAGCTGTGGGAACACCGTTTGCAGGTTTTCAAACATGCAAAAACCGCCCAGATCAATATCTGCCCAGAATCGAATTTGCATGGTTTCCCCTGCCGCAGCAGCCAGTTTTTCAAAAAGTTTTTTCTTCCGCGGGCTCAGAAAGCCGCCGTGATAAACAACAAGTTCTTCCGGCTGTTTTTCCGCCAGCAAATATTCATCATAGTTCGTTTTATTTTCGATAAAGGTAATGCAGCAGATGTTTTTCAGTTCAATGTCCACAATCTTTGACACAAGTGTACTGGGCAAAGCCAATCCATAAGGTTCTGCTGCGCTGAGCTGTAGTTCTCCCTTCTTCAAGCAGATTGCGCAATCGCCCGAGAGTTCGTAAAGCTCCGGGCGGGCATAGATTCCCAGAAATGCAAGCTGATCCCGCTCACCAAGTTCCGCTTCTGTACAGGCCGCCGCCAGTTGGGTATTGTACTTTCGTGCAATGGTAAGAAACAGCTCCCGTACATTTCGCTCAAAATACTTGGTATCGTGAAAACACTGGCTGCTGAATGCACGCATCGTCACACTGCCGGACAGCTCCGCATACCGTTGAAACGTGAGCAAAAGCTCCTGCAGCAGACCGTCGTTTTCCCTGCAATACGTTGGCACTTTCATGCTGTTCCGCACCTGAGCACATACAGCATTCCTCCATGCCGCGATCCATGGAACGGGATTGTCTGCCAGCTTCTGCATGATGATGTTTGCAACCTCTTCTGCCTTTTTTCGCGGATGCACTCTGTCGGCGCATTCATAGCACTGTGCGACCCGTTCCAGATTCAGCACAATGCAGGAGAGAACGCTCTGCTTTCTCGCCCATTCCAGACGCACCAAAGCCTGCTGCTCCAGCTCCCGCGCTGCAATATTGTAAGCATCCCGAACCACCGCATCTTCGTATTGATACTCCGGCAACTCCCTTTTATCAATGCGCAGCATTACCCGACGTCTGGATGTGTTGGGTTCAGAAAGATGCTTACTGTTTTCAAACTTATCCAGCAGACGATTCAGGATCACCTGTGCTTCCTTCATTCTGCATCTCCTTTCCAAATGGAATGATGTGCATCCGGTATCCGGATTTGTCCACTAATAATGCACGGTCTGCAATGGGCATAATGTCCGAGACCTTATCCGGCGGCGTACAGATGATCGCCTGCAGCCCCATCTTTCGGAGAAGGAGTACACTCTCCGTGATCCGGTCACTATCCATTTTATTGAAAGCTTCATCGAACACCACCAGACGCACCGTATTACCAAAACGGGTAGCATCGTTGACGCGGTACAGCTGGGCAAACGAGGCCAGCACCGCAATATAGAATGGCGTTTGTGTTTCGCCACCAGACTTCATATTCAGTGTTTGAGAAAGCAGCTGCTTGGAACCGTTCTGATCGGTCGTTTCCAAATCAAACTTCAGATACGTCCGGAAGTCTGTATAACGGACGATATTCTCCTGCAGTTCGCTCTGTTTGCGGGCATTGAGCTGCGTATCGTCTGCCATCGTGATCTGGCTGAACAGTTTTTCGATCAATGGGCCGTATTTTTGCTGAAAGGGCAGTGCGAATAGACCGGATTCGCCTTCCATCAGTTCATCTGCCGTGATCATGTTATAGTAATCCAGATAATCCGGGTTTGGCCCTACACGGAATTGGTACTTGTCTGTGCCAAATTGTGCCTGGCGCAGGGCCTTGTTCAGATTGTGCACCTGTTCTTGCACCTGGTCGATGCTGGATTTCAGTTTGGCAAGGAAATCGTTCTGGAATTGCTCCATTGCGCTTTCCCGTGCCGCCCGAATTTTTTCTTTGTATCGGGGCAGCTCGCTTTCCTGCAGAGTACGCCGTTCTTCCTCGTATTCGGTGTTATCCATCACCTCAATCTGGAATGCACAGGGTTTGAACCGTTCTGCATATTCTCTGCGTGCTGCAAACAGTTTCTTCTGAGCCCCGTCCATCGCCTTTGTGCTCTGCGCCAAACTGTCGCCAAAGTTCTTGCGGATGACATCTGCCTTTTTCAAGCGGACAAGCTCCTGCCGATAGCGGGGAACGCCGATGGTTTCTCGGTATTCCTTCGTGAACTCCTCGTTCAAAACATCTTCGATGGCCTCATACCGTTGGTATTTTTCCGGCAAGATCTCATATTCCAGCTGATGGATGCGGTCTTCCAACTTCCCTTTTTGCACATTTTTCGCATCTTTTTCCTTATTGAATGCAAGGATCTCTTCTTTCAACTGTTCAATGATGCGTCGCTGCTCATCCAACCAGAACAGATTCAACTGGGAAAGCTGATTTTTGACTTCTGCGATTTCCTTGATGATCGTCTGGACGCGCTGGTAGTCCTCCTGCTTTTGCGCCACATCGATTCGGACGAATCTTTGGGTAAAAAGCGGCTCCTGCAGGCCGGTCAGCTGCTTCTGGAGCGGCTGCCAATGCCGCAGCTCTTCCTGCAGACAGGCCAGTTCCTTTTCCAGATGGTCGATGCGGAGCTGCACCGCACGCCGCCCGATGAAGGCGTCTTCCATCCAGCCCTTCCGAAGTGCGCGGGCCACATAGCCCTGATACAGCATTCCCTCTGCCGTAATTGCCGTCTTATAGCAGCGCAACTGTTCTGCCGTGTCGCAGCATATCACCCGACCCAGAAGATAGTCCACATAGCTGCGTGCCAGCTTGTTTTCTGTCTCCACCTTTTCTGCCAGACTGCCGGGCAACGGTCGAAGTGTTTCTTTTTCCCTCAGTTTTCCGATATCTACCAGACCAAACGCACGGTACTCTGCTTCCTGCTTCAGCCGGTCGTAAATGTTAAGTGCATCCTGATAACGTCCCGGCTCCACCAGCAGATAATATTTCTGGTTGTTCAGGTAGCCTTCCACCGCTCCACGCCAGCGCTCATCTGCCATTTCCAGCACATCTGCCAGAATATAAACGGGAACCGCATGCCCCGTTTTATCCGCCAGATCCTTTTCCAGCCGGTCTTTGAACAGCAGAAGTCCATGGGGATAATCTTTTATGTTCCTGCGCAGATTTGCAAGCACCGCACTTTTCTGGTCGGCTTGCTTCTTCAGCTCTGCAATACGATCCTCTGTTTTATGAGCCGCACTGCGGACAGCATCCGACAATTCGGCCACTGCCTGCTGCCCCGTTTCAAACAATTCCACAGGCCGGGCAAACAATCCCTTCTCGTCACCAGTAAATACAGCATATGCTTTCTGCGCCGTGTTCGCCGCTTCCTGCACCGGTATGAGAAGTTCTTCCGGTTCCAGTTCTTGTATCTCCCCACAGAATCTCTGCAAATGCCGTGCTTCCCGCTTGATCTCCACTTCAAGATTTTGCAGACCCTGTTCCAGCTTTTTCTGCTCATCTCTCAGAGCCTTTTCCGTGTTGAGCAGACGCTCTTCCTCCTGGAAAACGTTGCTCTGTCTGTAGGCCAGCTCCAGCTCACTGCGGCGCGTTTCTTTCTGTTCGATCTGCCGCTCAAGCTCCTCCCGTTGCTCATTCACATTTGCAAGGTTCTCCTTGCATTCAGTTCGTTCCAATTCCCTCTGGTCGATCTCTGTCTGCGCAGCTTCTTTTTCGGCCCACCGTACCAGAAACTTCTGGATCTGGCAGCGGTCTATGGCTTGGTTCATCTCCTGATACAGCCTGCTGATTTGCTGCAGCGCATCCAGCTTTTCCTGCTGACGCTGCGCCAGCAATTCGTGCCGTTTATAATCCCGGATGTTTTGCTGCATCAGCTCAATATTGGGTTTATCCGGAATATCGCAGATGTTTTCCGTGATGAATTTTTGGATATCCACAATTGGCCGGAACGAAACAGCCTTCTTCATCATCCGTAAGACCTGCTCGTTGTGGACGTTCCACTTTGCAAGCATGTTGCGGCGATACTCTTTTTGGGTATCGTAAAATTCTGCCCGTGCATAGTTCTGCTTCAAAAAACGGCGAAGTGCAGAAATCTCCATTGCCTCGCCCTGCTCAATAAAGCAATTTTCCGGCAGTGTCCCCGTGTAAATAAAGAATGTATCACGGTAACTTCCATCGCTGCGGCAGTCAAAGGTAACGCCCGTCACAAAGCTGCTGCCCTCCATCTCATCCTGAAATTCGCAGACAATATAGGTAGAAAAGTCCTTACCGCGGCGGGAATACGGGCTGTTATCATCCATGTCGGCGCGCAGATAGCCTTCCAATGTGCGCTGCGATTTTTCGTTGGCTGCCTGATTAAAATTGCGGGAATTTGTCTCGCCCAGTAGTACGATCTGCAGTGCATCGATGACCGTTGACTTTCCGGCGCCGTTCTTTCCAGTCAGGAAATTGATATCGCCCACTTCAATCAGTTCCTTACTGAAATAGAGCCAGTTGATCAGCAGGATCTTCTTCAGCTTCTTCATCTGTTTCCTCCTTTTTCAAAACAGACACCACCAAGTTCAGCTTTTCGCTGGAGACCGCAGATAAAATGGTGGGCAGTATTGCGATCCTGCAGCTGCTCTGGTTGAATTTACCTTCCAGCCGCTGGATCACGGAATGGTTTTCCAGCACCGTAAAGGCGCGTTTCACCTCTTCCATATTCGGCTTAGCTGGAAAAACAGGATAGTCGGTCACCACTTTTTCCAGCACATCCCGCACAGTACACATGGCATCCTGCTCCAAACCCAAACGCTCCATATTTTCTTCGTAGATCAGCCGTAATGCCAGCAAAATCGCTGTTTCTTTTTTATTGAGGTTGCAACGGTTAGCCTCGTCTGTGTTCAACACATAAAAGTATCCGTTCAGTTCATCCCTGCGCAAATCCCAGTCCAGCAGACTCAGGTACTCCTGTACAGCCTCATAGTGCCGTGATAGAAAAAGATAGTCTGGGTTATCCACCCTGCCTTTTCCCAGCTGGTAGATAGTTCGCACAATGTATGTGCGGCTGAGCAGCTGATTGCAGACAGATTTGAATTGTTCCAGTTCTTTTGCCGTTGCATTGGTAACAAAATCAAAATTCACGACTTCTTCTCCTTCCTCCGGATCTGCATTTGCGGGATCGAATAGCCGTTTTTGCAAAAAATGCCATCGAGTTCCTGGACCACATAACCGGCAGATGCATCCTTGCTTCCAAGGATTGCCAGCAAACTCATGATATAATCCTTGTCCTCTTCAAGCGAGAGCTCCTCCGAGCAACGAATGTCAGCGTCTCCCAGCCATCCCTGCACGTAAGCATTTACTGCTGCCCGGCCATATTTCGATTGCAGTAACTGTGCCGCTCTGACCTGTTCTTCCGTATTCGGTGCCTGATCATCTTGTATCAGCACCGACGCGGTTTTTGTCCGTTTTTCGGGGCGCTTACGGTACCACAGACTTTTTTCTGACAAAAAAGACTGCTCATACAATTGAAATGCCGGTTGTATCTGGTCCACCAGCTCAGCCGCCCTGCGGTTTCTGGACAGTGCCGTCAGCAAAACATTCAAATTGCCGCGCACGCTTTGATCTCGGTTCGTCAGGTTCTCGATTTTCTGTGTTGCTGCCCTGGTATAGCGCCGGACCTGCGTATCAATTTCTTCAAGATAGTCCTTCTCTAAATTGTCATAGCGTTCTTCGATCCAGAAAATTTTCCTCAGCAGATCGGCACGGCAGTCTTCCAATGTCTTGCCCCGCTTATCACGCAATGCTTCATTTGCCATCGCCATCAGCAAGGTATCATCCTCTTCCCAGCGCCTAAGCACAGACTGAATGGGCACACGATACTTCGGCACTGAATCTTTGATTTTCAGCGGACGGATATATGCCTCCACAACCTTTTGTCCAAAGTCGTTAAAGTGTGCAGCTAGTACCTGGTTGACATCCTGCATATCGATCTGTGTCTGAAAATAATGCTTCACATTATGATAGACCATTTGCAACAAACTAATCAGCGCCGTTGTGTTATCGTAGGCACTATAGAGAGCCGTCATTTTATCGTAAGCATTGTTGCTGTCGTCGGCGGTCTTTAAGACTGAGAAAGTTCCGAACACATAAGAATATCCACGAGCCGGGCTATCATTGCAGAGTTGGTGGAATAATTCCAGCAAACGGCTGCTGTAATTAGGAATCGTGATATACTCTTCAAAGTCGTCCCCGCGTTCTTTCTCAAACCACCCCTTACTACACAGCTTGCGAATCAAAAAACGGGCGCGGCCAGAGATATCCCTCAGTTCCTCTTCGTCAATGTCTTCATCTTCAAACGTAGCATCCGCCAGTTCCTGCTCCAGCCTGCCGCGCAGCATTGAATACAAGACATCTTCCCGTATTTTCAAGTTTTCTTGGTATGCTGCGTACAGTACGTCCAGTGCATCCGCATATAAAATACGGTTGGGCGAAGCCAACGGCGAGAAAAGTTCGCTTGGAACCACTTCGAAAAACTTCATAGGCCTACCACCTTATTCGACTGATATACGCTTTCTTTTCTATTATTGTAACCTCTTTCCGCTTACAAAACAAGATGCAAAACCGCCCCGGCTTCCTGTTACGGAAACCGGGGCGGCTTTGCTGTTTTTGCACATGGGAAGGAAACGATTTCGAACTTCTCCGTTGCATTTCACACCAAAGTATGTTTCAATAAAAAGCAGCAAATGGAATGGAACGGAGAAGGGGGAGACTGCGGGATGCTGAAAATTGCTGTCGTCGAAGACCAGCAGGAAGTGCGGGACGAGCTGTGCCGGTTCATCCGGCAGTACGCCGCCGAGAACAGCCTGCAGGTCGACGTGCGGCCCATCGAGGATGGGGCCGTCATCGCGGAGCACTACGAGCCGGGGTATGACATCATCTTTATGGATGTGGAGATGCCGGGACTGGACGGCTTCGGCGCGGCGGAGAAGATACGGGCCGTGGACGCAGACGCCGTGCTGGTATTCGTGACCAACATGGCGCAGTACGCCATCAAGGGCTACGAGGTGGACGCACTGGACTATGTCCTCAAGCCGGTGAACTACTACCAGTTCTGCACCAAGCTCTCCCGGGCTGTCCAGCGGGTGCAGCGCCGCCGGGGCGGACAGGTCGTTTTACAGCTGGCCGGAGGCGGGATGCAGGTGCTCTCCACCGGCGACATCTACTATCTCGAGACCCATGACCGGCTGCTCTGGTATCATACCACCAAGGGTGAGTTTTCCGTCCGTGCCAGCCTCGCCAGCGCCGAAAAGCAGCTGGCGCAGTACCATTTCTCCCGCTGCAACCAGTGCTATCTGGTCAACCTGAAATATGTAAAGGCTGTGGAGAACGACTTTGTCCATGTCAACACCGACCACCTGGAGATCAGCCGCCGCCAGCGTGCGGCTTTCCTGACGGCGGTGGCGTCCTACATCGGAGGTGTGCTGTGAATCTTCTTGCACGCCATGTCATCTTCCGGGCATTGCTGCGGTGGACTGCTGCGGTGGCGTTCTGCATCCCGCTCAAGCACCGGCCTCACGCCCGTCTGCGGGCGCTGGGGATGCTGCTGCCGCTGCTGGGGCTGACCTATGTGCTCGACCCCGCGGCCCAGAGCACCAGCCTCCACGAGCTTCAATTCTCTCTGCTGACGCTCTATGTCGCGTTTTTCGTTCTGCTGGGCATGATGATCTACGCCTGCGTTGAGATAGACAAAAAGAGTGCGCTCTACTGTGCCGTATGGAGCCTGCTGGCCTCCCAGACCGCTTACGAGTGCTGGCATCTGGTGGAAGTATTCTTCGAGCGGCTGGGAACGCCCCTTGACCTCAGAAGCCCGCCGGGCATGCTGGCGCAGCTGGCCGCTGGTGCATTCTTTTATTTTGTTATCTGCACCACTCTCTCCCGGAAGATGTCTTATAAAGGAGTGTATAACATCGGCCCGCGCCAGCTGACCAGCGCCTTTTTCATCGGCATCCTCTTCATGTTCCAGGCTGCGCTGCTCAGCGGCGGGCAGGTGGTGGCGCTGGATCGCAGTCTCGTCATGACGATGTTTGTCGGGCAGTTTTACTTCCTGACCCTGCTCTACTTCCAGACCGAGGTGTTCAAGCTCTCGGCCATGCAGAAGGAGATGGACACCCTCAACCTGTTATATGAGCGCCAGCGGGAGCAGTATCAGGTGGCGCGGCAGAACGTCCAGATCATCAACAAGCGCTGCCACGAGCTGAAGCTTCAGATCGCCGCGCTCCGCCAGATGTCGAGCGCCCCGGCAGACCCGGAGCTGAAAGCCCACATCGACGAGGCCGAAAAGGCGGCGCAGCTCTACGACGCCAGCCGAAACACCGGCAATGAGGTGCTGGACGTGGTGCTCACGGAAAAGAGCCTGCTCTGCGAGTCCCGCCGCATCCAGCTCAACGCGGTGAGCTTTTTTGAGGCCGGCGACCTCTACGCCCTTTTTGCCAATATGCTGGACCACGCCATTGAAAGTGCAGTGAAGGTGCCGGAACCGGAGCGCCGCTGCATCGACCTGCTGGTCTGCACCCGGCAGAGCTTCGTGGTGGTGAACGTCATCAGCCCCGACCGCCCGGCGGAGTCTGCCGACACCCGTGCCGCCCACTACGCCGTCAAAGTGACCAACCGCATCGTTCAGAAGTATAAAGGTACCCTGACTACAGAGAGCCAGAACGGGTTCTTTGCGGTGAAAATTATTTTTCCGGGCGCCCTCTCAGTCAAAGCCTGATGGCTTTGCCAGCTCCCCCAGAGGGGGAGCCACTGGCGTACCGGTAAGGCCCACGCTGGACGAACAAAGCTTTTATTATCGTAAAATGTAGTGCCCTGCTATGGAGATTCACAGCAGCTTGACAAGGATGCTTGTTCCGAAGCCGCTGCCCTCTGCAGCAGGGCACTATCTTTTACGTCAGAGTAAACTTTCGGCGTCTGGCAGAAAGCTGTCCGATATGCCAATGGCTCTCCCTTTGGGAGCAATGGCGACGACTGTAGCGGAGCCGACTGCTGCCAGCGGCAGATGAAGGGAGGCGAGGCTAGGGCAGCGTTCTGCTTTTTCAAGGCCCCGCCAAGGGGTTGAAGAAAAAGCAGCAAACGCAACCCGAGCGCCAGCGGCGGAAACAGGGAGGAGCTGTTGGGGCCGCGGCCAGCAGGATGCGAGCGGCAGCGAAGCAGACGCTGGGAGCCGCAACCCGGGCTCCTTTTAGTTACGCAGTGCTTTTTCACGCACTTCCGGTGTAACTGCTTTCAGAAGATCATAGAGGTCAATAATATCGGCGATTGCCTGCCGGTCCTGCTCCGTCCATGTGTAATCAAACTTGCTATAATCCGTTCCCTCGAAACGCATGATAACGGTATCGGCACTCAAAAGGTTTCGCAACCATTCGACTTCACTGTCTTCCATTTCAAAGGTGGCCCATGCAAACCATTTACCAAGCTCTTTGTCGTATCCATAATCGGAGTTATCATAATCGCAAACGTAAGTGTACTTATAATCTCCACCGCGCAGAATGATGTCATAGATATCCAGCTCGGAAGAGCCCATGTAAGTAAAATCTTCCCAGAAAACAATCGTGTTCCCCTTGTCCCAGATATAAAGGTTGGGGCCAATGCCACACGTCTTGCGCTTATCGATGCTGTCATCATGCGGGGTTGTAATCGCCCAGCAGTCTTCTACTGCATCGTAGTTGACATTGCACTTTGCAAGTGCATCCTGAATACCAAGAATCTGCTGTGCTTCTGCCAGCACACCAAAATTGGTGACAGCAGCTTTTCCTGCATCATCCAACTGGTTATAGGCATCCAGAGCGGCCACGATTGCCGCGCGTCTGCTGCGCGTGACAGTACCGATCTGGCTGATCAGCGCTTCTACCTGCTCCGGCGTTACAGCACTATTCTGCTGCGCAAGCACCGCAAAAGGAACGTCCCCGGCGGGGCTGGCGGCCAGCGCGGGCAATGCAGTACCTGTCATCAGAGCGGCCACAAGGCTGCTCGCCACAATAACTTTGCATTTTTCTGTAATTTTCATTCGATGTTCCTCTTTCCTCTGGATTTCAGCTTATAGCTGTTGTAACACAAAATTATAGATACAACAAAAAGGAGCGCCACAATTTCCTGCATCTGTTTGTCGAGCTCGCCCATCCCGGCGGGCTCTTTTTTTGTACCCATAAGCTCTTCAACGGTAATGCCAAAGTAGTCCGCAATTTTTTTGCGGCTGGACATTCTGGGTAAAGCGCCGTTTTTCCAGCTTGTCGGCATAGAGTTTGAAAAAACAAGTTCTTCTGCAACAGCAGCAGGTTTTTCCCCCCATACCGTCCTGTTGATCAGGTGTCAATGCGCAGGCACCGGGTGCAAAATAAGTATACCATAAACTTCAACAAAAAGATACAGGGAGCGATGCCGCGAGCCGGACTTTCCTACAAAGGAAAGGCTCTGTCTTCGTACAACCTCTCAGTCTGCTTCGCAGACAGCTCCCCTAGT
>ENA-OPLX01000418-OPLX01000418.1-human-gut-metagenome-genome-assembly--contig:-NODE-418-length-23812-cov-2.350339_pt1 | contig 23812 bp, 19 predicted proteins | sample MGYA00241447_ERZ501726 | MGnify/ENA primary metagenome ERZ501726 (study PRJEB25962, sample SAMEA2042617) | human gut metagenome | biome: human gut; feature: human-associated habitat; material: faeces...
GCAAGACCTTCTACAACGGCGGTCTTACCAACACCGGGTTCACCGATGAGGACCGGGTTGTTTTTCGTTTTTCTGGAAAGGATCCGGATCACGTTCCTGATCTCGGCGTCACGGCCAATCACCGGATCCATCTTCTGGTCTCTTGCCTTTTCTACAAGATCGGAACCATACTTATTTAAAGTATCGTAGGTTGCCTCCGGATTATCACTGGTAACTCTCTGGTTGCCGCGGACCGTGGACAGTGCCTGTAAGAATTTATTCCGGTCAATCCCGTAGGTGCGGAACAGTTCCTTTATTGCCCTGTTCGGTTCTTTTAACAGGCATAAGAACAGATGCTCGACGGAAACATATTCGTCTCCCATCGCCTTTGCCTCGTCCTCGGCATCGATCAGGACTTTATTGAGGTCCTGGGTCAGATAAACCTGTCCGCCTCCGGATACCTTCGGCAGCTTCTTAAGTGCTGCTTCTGCCTCATCCGCAAACTGCTCACCGGAGATTCCCATCTTGGTGATCAGCTTTAAGATCAGGCTGTCATCTAACTTTAACAGACTCACCAGGAGATGTTCCTGGTCGATCTGCTGATTTCCATATTCATAAGCCAGCTTCTCGCAGTTCTGGACTGCTTCCACTGATTTCTGTGTAAATTTGCTGATATTCATGATCGCAAGCCTCCCTTCAATTCTGAAGTACTTGTTGTGTTTGTTGTCAGTAATACCGCCCAGCGAAATTTTCATCCGCCGGGCGGCTTAATCTTTCAGATACGTGGCAGCTTCGCATGCGTTTCTGTATCGTTACCGCTCGGGACTGTCAGATCACCCTTCGATGGAAATGTGCTTCGGACCTTCAACCTTCTTCTCTTCCTCTTTCGGAATTGATACGCTCAGGATACCGTTTTCGAATTTTGCCTTAATCTCCTCTTCCCGGATCTCCTCGCCAAGATAGAAGGTTCTGCTCAGAGCACCTGCATAACGTTCCTTGCGGATGTATTTGCCTTTCTTATCTTCCTCGTCCTTATCAAGACCTTTCTCGGCACTGACGGTCAGATAACCATCCTTCAGTTCGATCTGGATCTCATCTTTCTTAAATCCCGGAAGATCGATATCAAGCTCATACGTCTTTTCTGTCTCTCTGACATCTGTCTTCATCAGTCTGGATACATTCTTACCATACAACGGATCCTTCTTTTCTGTAAAGAACTTTTCATCAAACGGGAACATATTATCAAATAAACTTTCTCCAAAAATACTCGGCATATACATAAATCATTCCTCCAATCAGAATTCTTGTTTTCTTGTTTGTCATCTATCTGAAAGAACTTCAGAAGATTTTCCAATCTTGGGAACTCCTTGAGATCCTTTGATTTTTTCTCTCTTCCTTTGTTCTGCATGTAATATAACACATATTATTAGCACTGTCAAGAGGTGAGTGCTAATTTTTTTGTGAATTAATTGTGTATTTCATTGAAACATTGTAACTTTTCAGGCTCATAGTAGAACGCATTCTATAGGTAGTCGCCAAGCATCTCTCCCACACACTTCTCGATCTCATCAATAATTTCTATACACCGGTTCTTCTTCATTCCGGCCGTAGTGCCAACAGCTAATAATTCTTTTCTTCCCGGATCTTTTCCATTTCCGTCAACGGTCGTTGTGTGTTCCCCATAGTACGTATTACTATAAGTAAGATCGTATGCAGGGCTCAGTCTCCACTGATCTTTTTCTTCATCATACAAATAGGTGAAATTTTTTGAGTGGTCATCTCTGTTATGCGCAAAAACATTAAAACACATTCTTCGAAACATACTTTCCACATCCGCATAATGATCCTTCGTCAATATCTTCGTAAGTTTCATCAGACTGTGGTAATCAAGACTCGGCTGTTCAAAGTCCAGTTCGAGAAGCGCTGCAGCTGTCAGCATATGGACTCGCTTTATTCCATTTTGATCAGGGACTCTGTCAAACCGCCTGGTTCCAAAATAGCCTTTACAGATTCCAGATGGGAACAACTTTGTCTCACTCATCGTAATTTCACATTTCCGGGCACAACATGAATAATCATACTCCATTTTTCCCGCATCTTTTCCATCTACATGGGCCGGAAATTTTATGATCCACTCTTCATTTCCGATCGAAGTCATGATCTTCGGCCTTGCTCCTCCGCTCGTTCCTCCAAGCCGGTACAATTCGTCAAGTTTGTCTGTATATTCTGTGTTCAATATTTTCTGACACTCCCGCGCCAGTTCATCCAGGTCAGGATTATCCTGCTGCTCTGGAAATTTTCTTTCCGGATAGTACGTCAACGCACCCATTCCTGATTTTCCAACGATTGCCAGTCGGTCTAAAACCGTCAGTTTATCCGGATCCTGTTTATGCTCGCGAAGCAGACGATTTAGCAGCAATCTTCCCCAATTATCCGGAAGACTGTCCGCAAACACGCCATAAAGGCCTCCAAAATAATCCTTTGTGGGCACAAACACCTGCTTTTTTAATGGCAGCGAGAATGGGCTGATCGAAAATCCATGTTCCAGCCATTCATCGCTGTACTGAAATGCTGCTTTTCGATTTGCTGTCATGGCCAACGTCCCCACAAGCCTTTCATCATAATACACCTGCAGCGTATTATCTTGTTTCATTTATGACCTCCTTTATGTCTCTGTATGGTACCTGCGAAAAAATATTCCTAAGTTCATCTGCAATATCCAGTGCCATTGCGACCTTCGTCAAAGACAACAAGGATATCTGACCGGTAGACTCGAATCTTTTAACAGAACCATAACTCACACCGCTCATCGACGCCAGCTTCTCCTGTGAGATTGAACGCCGTTTTCTAATATTGCGGACCCTCTGCGCCAGCTTCAAATCCAGTTCTTCCGCTGTCTCCCATATAAAACCTTCCATAGTCTTTCCCACTTTCGATTCCGTTTTTTATGCTTTTAATAGACAATATTTTATCTATTATTATATGATTATATTCAAAATATATAATATATTATCTACTATTATTTTACCATCAGTCAATAAACAAATCAATAAAAATGTAACACGATCTATTCTCACTATGATCTCTGCAATCTCCATTTACCTACAGACACATATCAATCACTCATAATATCTTTTAACAGCCCAAAATTCCATCAAAATTTTCATTAAAAAAGACCACCATTTCCACAAATTTCTCTGTGAAAACAGTAGTCTTTTCCTAAATGGTCAATGTTCTCCATTTGTCTCATACACATATAAGGAGAATCGATCCCCATTTATGATCTGAATTCCCGCATACAATGGCTCATTCTCCTGATCGTATGCTGTACTTCGAACGAACATCAGATAGTCGCCCTTTCGGACTTCGAGTAATTTTGCTTCCTCCTGTGTTGCTCTGCAAAGCTCGATCAGTTTTTCCGAGCTTGTAACCTGCATTTCTGCTTTCTCTTTTAAATAATCAAAAAGGGAATTATCCTCAAACTGAGCTTCTAACAGGAACGCATATTTTAACGGAAAATAGTTTTTTTCAATTACAACCGGTTCTGAATCCGCGAATCTCAGACGTGATATAAAGATCACTTTACTGCCCGTCTCAATTCCAAGCCTTGCCGCAATCTTTTCATCTGCATCCACAATCTTATTTTCCAGCATATGTGCCCCCGGCACGACTCCCATCTGCTCACACATCTCGCTGAAGCTCTGAAGACGTTTGATATTTCTGGAAAACTTTGGCTTTGTTACGAAGGTTCCCTTTCCCTGTTTCCGAACAACAAGTCCTTTTTCCATGAGGGAACCGATTGCTTTTCTCACGGTGATCAGACTGACACCATATGTCTTTGCCATCTCTGATTCCGTCATGATCTTATCTCCCGGTTTATATCTTCCGCTTTTGATATCCTTTTCCACTGTATCCATAAGCTGAACATATAACGGAGTCATCGCATCCTGCTTTAACATTCATTTTCCCCCACTGTCTAAATTCTTTTCAATACTATTTTAATAACAGCTCAGACAAATAGCAAGGACAATTTTCTTTCCAGAGCAGGTTCCCCGTTCGATCCACAGATTTTTACAGGCAGTCACCAGGCTCCGGATCCTCAAACGGAACGCCGTATCCAAAAGCGCCTCTCACCATACATGTCTTTGCAGCGAATTCAGCTCCCTTTTCCATTGCTGTCTCGATTTTCCCACCATCTAAAAGGGCGAGTAAAAAAGCAGTTGTAAAAGAATCTCCGGCTCCCAATGTATCGATTGCATCAACAGTCTTTGGGATCTGTCTGTAATACTTCTTTCCGTCAAAAGCGAGGGATCCGCGTTTTCCCATGGTTGCCACTGCAATTTTACAGCCTTCCGATACAAAGCGCTTACATGCTGCCTTTGCGGTCTCCTCATCAATTTCTCCGCAGGAGAAAAATGCGTAATCAACAACAGGCGCGATCTCTTTTAAATAATATTCCTCATTCCAGTGACCGGAAAAATCATAAGAAACCGGAATTCCAGTTTCTCTTACTTTTTTTAACTGTGAATCAAAGTGACCATTATTACTGGTATGAACAAGGGAAAATTCCCTGATATAGGAAATATCCTCCGTCTTTAGATCCAACGGATGCTCATTTACGATCCCTCCGCGGTTACTCATGATAAACTGTCTGTCACCATTTTCAAGCCGGACTTTTGCGTATCCATTCTCGCCGGCATATTGCCTGCATCTGGAATGATCGACCCCGATCTCATCAAGAACAGAAATAATGTGTTCTGCCACTCTGTCCTTTCCAAAAACGCCGAGGTACGCAGACTGCGCCCCCAGCATTTTTGCATATACAGAAAAGTTCATAGCCTGACCACCCGGATACATGATCTTTGCAGGATAATACTGATCACATACATTATCTCCGATGCCAATTACCTTTATCATTAATACTCAACCTTCCACATATATCTTCTTTCATCCATTGAATGACCTGTTTTTTCTGCCAGCTGAGATACATAATACCGCTCAATCGGGATCATGACAACCGGATTGAAGAATTCTGCAACCGAAGGATCGATTTTTCCTCCATTCAGCTTTTCAAAATCAATGATAATAAAGTTCTCAGCATATGTATTCAGGAACTTCAGGCATCTCTCATCGAGCGCTCTTGTACGTCCCTCACTCATTAACAGGATCATCGGGAGCTTCTTATCGGTTGTCTCAAACGGTCCATGGAAGTACTCACCTGTGTGCAGGCATACCGCATGTCTCCACTGCATCTCCATAAAGTGACAGCAGCACATGGAATAAGCAACTCCATAGTTTGGACCGGATGCAAGGACATAGAAGACCGGCTCATGTTCGACTTTTTCTGCCCATGCCTGTGCAGCCGGAAGACAATTTTTCTTTCCCTCTGAAACGATCTCATCAATATACTGATACGCTTCCATTGCTTTGTCATATTTATCCCAGTTTTCAAACTGATGGAGAACCTCAAAGCCGATGCGGAGCGCATTCGCCTGATTGGAGTCGCTGTAATCCTGATGATCTCCGTTTGAATATGTCACAACATACTGACCGACCTTTGCCATACCGGTCTGCATATTTCCCGTCATGGCAATCGTGATTGCTCCCGCTGCATTTGCTGTTTCGACAGCTTTTACAGTCTCCGGTGTAGCCTTAAGAGAACAGATGACTGCGATACATCTCTCATCTAATTCTTTCGGGGTCGCATGTACGAACTCATTGCTGGTATAGGTTGTCGCACTGAAATTTTTTGCTTCCGACTGGATCAGGTAGAGTCCCGGGAAAATAGCTGCCTTTGATCCACCGCAGGCAACAAAATACATATGCTTTAATCCACCTCTCTGATCCATCTTTTCCTTAATTTCCGCAATGATCTGTTTTACTTCCATCGTTGAATTCCTCCTCTGCGCATTTTTCGCATGTTATATTTTTACAATGTTTACTGATACAGAAAGCAGGCAACGCTTCTCTTTGTTCCATCGTCTCCCGTGATCTCTGTTAATTCCGGACGACTTTGTCTGCATTTCTCTGTCGCCATCGGACATCTTGTACTGAACAGACAGCCTGCCGGCGGATTTAACGGACTCGGCAATTCTCCCTGAAGGATCACCTCATCCCGCTTCGCGTGGATATCCGGAACCGGAATTGCTGACAGCAATGCTTTTGTATACGGGTGAAGAGGTTTCCCATAGAGCTCCCTCTTTCCTGCATATTCCATGATGCGCCCCAAATACATGACCGCTACCTTGTCGCAAAGATACTCCACCACGCTCAAGTCATGAGAAATAAAAATGTACGTTAGATTTCTTTCCTTATGAAGGTCCTTTAACAGATTCAGCACCTGTGATCGAACTGACACATCCAGCGCTGATACCGGCTCATCACAAATGACAAGCTCCGGATCGTTGATCAGGGCTCTTGCGATCACGACTCTCTGTCTCTGTCCACCGGACATTTCATGCGGATATTTTTCAAGATACTTTTCACTGAGACCGACCTCCCGGAGGATCTTCCTGACCTTTTCCAGTTTTTCTTCTTTCGTATATTTTCCCGCCACATCCAGCGGTGCCATAACGGATTGAACAATTTTTTTCTTTGGATTTAAGGACGCATACGGATCCTGAAAAATAATCTGAATTTTTTCCCTCAGCGGACGCATCTGGCGTTCGTTATAATTTGTAATATCTTCTCCATGGAACAGGATCTGTCCTCCGGTTATCTCATGAAGCTTTAAAATGGACTTTCCTAACGTTGATTTTCCACAGCCCGATTCGCCTACAAGGCCTACGATTTCTCCCTGATTGATCTTCAGGTTAATGGAATCCACCGCTTTTACTGTAATTTCCTTTCCATGTACCTTTTTTACCGGAAAATATTTTTTTACATCCCGGATTTCCAATAAAGGGGCCTCCATTATTCCACCTCCCTGCTGTCCTGTATTTCGGGATCCATAGACCGGAAGCATCGTACAAAATGTCCTGCTTCTCCCTGCATTCCCGGATCTTCTTTTTTGCACTGTTCCGTTGCATATGGACATCGCGTAGAAAATCTGCAGCCGGCCGGCATCTCATCCAGTCCCGGAACCGTTCCCTCGATCGTAAACAGATGATCTTCCTGACCACTTCCAAGCTTTGGAATTGATTTCAGCAATCCCACCGTATATGGATGCATCGGATGATCAAAGATATCTTCTGCGGTTCCATATTCCACTGATTTTCCAGCATACATGACCATGACATGATCTGCCATTTCTGCCACCACACCCATATCATGTGTGATCAAAATCACCGATGTGTCTGACTCCTCCGTAAGCTTCTTTAGAATTCTGAGGATCTGGGCCTGAATCGTCACATCCAGGGCCGTTGTCGGTTCATCTGCGATCAAAAGCTTTGGCTGGCAGAGCAATGCCATTGCGATCATTACCCTCTGTCTCATGCCACCGGACATCTGATGTGGAAATTCCCTGATCCGCTGCTCCGGAGAAGGAATCCCCACTCTGGAAAGCATTTCAATACACTGTTTTAATGCTTCCTTTTTCGGTATCTCACGATGATGGGTCCTGATCATCTCTAACATCTGATCTCCGATCCTGTATACCGGATTCAGAGACGACATCGGTTCCTGAAAGATCATGGAGATCTCATTTCCCCGCACCTTTCTCATTCTGGCTTCTGATGCCTTTGACAGATCTTCCCCTTCAAACAGGATCTGGCTGTTTTCATCAATTTCGCAGACAGAAGGAGATACCAGACGCATAATCGAAGTGGCCGTGACGCTTTTTCCACATCCTGACTCTCCAACAATCCCGATCACCTTTCCCCGGTCCAGTGAAAAAGTAACATTATCCACTGCTGTCAGCTTCTTTTTTCCTACTTTAAAGGAAACCTTCAGATTTTTAACTTCCAGCAAATGTTCATCCATCTGCTCCCCTCCTGTCATCATCCTTCTAAATTTGTGACAAACCCGTCACCGGTTTCTGATCATTCTTTTACAGACCATTTCCAGACAGCCTGGTTATTGACTCCGCCTTCAAATGCGTTATATCCCTGGAATCTCTCCGACTGAACTCCGAAAATATATCCGTTGTAGAGCATTACCAACGGCATCTCATCCCAAAGAAGCTGCTGATATTCGTTTACCAGTTCTTTTTTCTTTGCTTCGTCTGTTTCAGCAGCAATCTTATCCTGAAGTTCTGCGTATGCGGTATCTGTGATCTGGCAGTATGTCGCATTCTTATTGTCATAATATCCGGACATCCAGAGCGGATAGGACATTGCTGTTGAGCCGCAAATTCCAAGATCATAAGTTCCGTCCTGAAGCCCTGAGAACATCGTTGCAAGCTCAACTGTCTGAACATCGATCGTAATTCCCGCCTCTGCAAGATTCTGCTGAATGATCGCTGCCATGCTCTCTCTTGCGGAGGTTACTGCCATTTTAAGTTTTCTTGATGAATCCCATCCGGCCTCTGCGAGAAGCTCTTTCGCCTTATCTACATCTCTGGACCAGGTGAGTCCGCAATCATATTCCGATCCCGGGATCACACAGGTTGCCGGTGCAATGCCTTTTCCCTGCAGATTCTGCTCGATCAGAAGATCTTTATCGATTGCATAGCTCATTGCCTGACGGATACGCTTATCTGATACATTCTGGTTATTGATCAGGAATACGCCTACGAAGGTCGGTTCACTTGATTCTGTCACCGTAAGTCCCATATCCTTTGCCGCAAGTGCATCATCAGTCGTTGGCTGCTGATAAAATCCATCCATCTCTCCTGCTGCAATGGATGTGATCGTATTCGTGGAAGCGATCACTTTCAGGATCAGTTTGCCAAACTGCGGTGCGCCAAGCTGATAATCCGCAAAGGATCCAAGTTCCAACTGGCTTCCGGAAAGCTCGGAGATAAAGGTGCAGGGACCGGAACCGATCGGTGCTTTCCAGAACTCATCATCTTTCATTTTTTCAGGTGCAATATCACCAAGAAGATGTTCCGGAAGTACATAGAAATACTTGTTATGAAGGATCAGCCAATCCTCGACCGGGGTAACATTCTTAAAAGAAATCTTCAATGTATAGTCATCAACAGCCTCAACTCCGACTGATTTTTCAGCCGTTTCAAGACCATTCTCATCGGTTCCTGCCCATGTGTTGAACTCACTTCTGAGTCCGTAATCAAATTTCGGATTTGTGATCAGCTGTGCGGTAAATACCCAGTCCTTTGCGGTTACCGGCTGACCGTCATGCCATTTTGCATTTTCATCTAAGTGAAAGATCGCAGCTTTTCCATCATCTGCAGATTCCCATGATTTGGCCGCTCTCGGTGATACCCCGGAACCAGCTTCCTCAATAAATGCAAGGCGGTCGTACAGCTTGTCGCAGACCAGATTCTGATAGATCGATCCGGATGTAGATCCGTAAGGATTAACGGTATCCCATGCAGTCGTCAAACCGTATGTAATGACCTTATCGGAATAATCTCCCGTCTTATCCGTCGCCGTTGACGCTGCTGTTGTTCCTTCCGCTGCAGATGCAGCCGCTGTTGTCTCATTTCCGGAGCTGCCTCCGCAGCCGGCGAGAAGTCCTGTTGCCATGGCTGCCGCAAGCATCCACGCTGCAATTTTTTTACTTGATCTCATAATGATCCTCCTTTAAATTTTTTGATATATACTGCCCTATTTTGTTTTTGGATCAAGGGCATCTCGTACACCTTCTCCGATAAAATTAAATCCTACAACAACGAGAATGATGCAGATTCCCGGTGGGAACCACACCCACGGACGTGCCGTCAATACAAGAAGATTCTGCGCTGCAAATATGATATTTCCCCAGGATGCCTGTGGTGTCTGGACACCCATTCCGAGAAAGCTTAATGATGATTCTGTTAAAATTGCGCCTGCTACCCGGAATGAAATATTTGCCCATACCGGAGGGATCGCATTTGGCAGTACCTCTGAAAGCAGAATCTTTGGAGTACTCATTCCAATCGCTTTTGTTGCCTGAATATATTCACGTTCCCGGATCGATAACACATTTCCGTAAATCAGCTTTGCGATTGCAGTCCAGCCTAGGACTCCGATCACCACCGTGACCGTAAGGATCGACGGTCCGAACACCGCAACGAGAACAAGGATCAGGACCATCGTCGGGAATGACATAAATGCATCTGCGACACGCATGATGACAGTTTCTGCAATTCCTCTGAAATAACCGGCGATCAGTCCTAACGGAATTCCGATCAAAACTGAAATGATCGTAGACATGATCCCGACAAACAGTGAGATTCTTCCTCCATATAAAAGCCTTGCAAACAGATCTCTTCCCACATCATCCGTGCCCAGAGGGTGACCGGAACATGGGGCTTTGTTAAATCCTACCGCCCGGTCAGTCGTATATGGGTCGAGCTTCATGAATATCGGGATCAGGATGACTGCCAAAACAAGAAAGCAGACAATGATAAGACCTAAAACAGCTTTCCGGTTATGCATAAATTTCTTTACTGCCTGATTATTTAATATTTTTTTCATGCCCTGGTGCCCTCCTATTTAAATTTAATTCGCGGATCCAACGCAGCATAGATCAGATCCAGAATCAGATTTACAACGAGAACAACGACACAGATCAAAACAGCGACTCCCATGATCACCGGATAATCACGACTTGTGATCGCAGTGATCATCAGGCTTCCGATCCCCGGCCAGGCAAATATCTGTTCTGTCACAACAGCACCTCCGATCAGAAACGGGACAGAAAGGCTTAAGGTTGTAACGATCGGAATCAGTGAATTGCGAAATGCATGTTTGATCACAATGACGACATTTCTAAGTCCTTTTGATCTTGCTGTTTTTATGTACTCCTCATTCAAAACCTCAAGAACACTCGATTTTGTCTGTTTGATATAATTTCCGATTGGCTGGATCCCACATACGAAAGCCGGAAGTGCCAAATGATAGAGAAGATCCTTCCAATCGCCGTTAGATCCTGCCGAATACATGCCGCTCGTCGGAAACAATTTCATTTTTACAGCCAATACATAAATCAGAAGAAGACTTAAAAAGAAGTTTGGCACCGATGCTCCGATAAAAGCAACAAATGTACTGATATGATCCCATATCGAATTCGGTTTACAGGCAGAAACCACTCCAAGCGGAATTCCTATGATGATTGCACCAATAATACCGGTTCCCGTGAGCAGTAATGATGGGATGATACGCTGTCCGATCATCATGCTGACAGCCTGAGAGGTACGGTATGATGTTCCAAGATTTCCATGCAGCAGGTCTGCCAGCCACAGAAAATACCGGACAAGAACCGGCTTATCAAGTCCCAGTGAAGCTTTCAACGCCTCCAGATCGCTGAGTGACATTTCTCCGGATGCAGCCAAAATTGAAAGCGGTCCTCCGGGAGCAAGATTGATCAGCAAATACACCGTAAATGTAATTCCAAGAAACACCGGTATTGCATAAAAAAGTCTTTTTATAACATATTTTATCAATCAGATTCTCTCCCTTCGGCTTATTGTTTATTTAACATATCGTTCAGGATTGCCAGATGGAGCTTTACACATGGTTCAACGGATCCGATATATCCGTACTCTTTCTCACTATGATCATTCGCTCCATGCGGTCCCATTCCATCCATAACGATCGCTTTTCCACATCTGGAAAGATGGTTCGCGTCAGAGAGTCCTCCGCGGTCTTTTTCCTCAAATGGAATCCCATGTTCTTCAGCAATTTTTCTGACCCGCTCGATATACTTTTTCGCTTCCTCTGTTTTTATAAACGGCGGAGTTTCCTTCTGCATTGTGATCGTTGTTTTTACTCCGGGAACAAACGGTTGTCCTTCTGTTATTTTATTTACATATTCTTTCAAGCGGATTCTTTCGCTGTCATCCCTGAATCTCATTTCAACACTGATTTTTGCATGATCTGCAACTACATTTCTGGCTGTACCGCCATTTGCGATCCCGACATTTACCGTCGTATCTTTTTCTCTGTCCGCCAGACTCATTAATTCTACAATGTAATGTCCCATCTCAAGAACCGCAGACGCATTTTCTACTTCAAACATAAAGCCCGCATGGGCCGCCTGACCTTGAAACTCAATATCATACGTCAGGGAACCTTTTCTCGCAAAGCAATGGCGGGTTCCATTTTTTCCAGCAGATTCCATGACAAAAATGTGATCTGCCTGACATCCGATTCGATCTGTGATCTCTTTTGAGTAGATCGACCCGATCTCTTCATCCGGATTATAGACCATTGCGATATTCAGGCATTTCTTCTCAGTTTCCGGTAAATTTGCCGCGATATGAAACATTGCAAGATCACCGTTTTTCATATCACCAACACCCGGACCGTAGTAATTTTCTCCTTCGATCCGAAATGGTCTTTTCTCTGCCGTCCCGTCCGGAAATACCGTATCCATATGACCGATATACATCGCATCATAATGTTCGGATACATGATTTGTAATAAGAAGGACCTGACGACCTCCATCAGCAGGAATTCGTTCTACGTTCCAGCCGATCTCCTGATACCAGCCAGCCAATTTATCTGCCACCCGGTTGATTCCGGCTACATTTCCGGAGCCGCTGTCAATGTTGACCAGCTCTTTCATCTGCTCCAAGTACAATTCCAGATTCATGTTTCCCCTCCCTTTCGCCTTCAAAATCTATTTCAAAATTCACATCTCTCATCTGAAATTCATTATATATCATATTATAACCATTTGTCAATATGCATCATTATATATTGTATTATAATCAAGTTTTGTGTATTATGTTCATTCCGGATCCGGAAAGGGAATTTTGTATCTATCCGCGCAGATAAATGCTATAATATAATACTAAGATCATGCGGTCCGAAGTCCGACGCGGGCTTGTCTGTAGGAATACTTTTGCCTCTGGGCCCACCAAAGACATGATTCAAGTCGGAGACCTGACTCCCACCGAGACAAATTTGCTGTTACTCACCACTAAAAAATGTGGAAGTCTTCTCGACTGAGATAAAAGAATCAATAAAAAAAGAAAGTGATGGATAAAAAATGCAGACGTATACTTATGTTTCCAAAGGAAAATTTGAATTAATGGAAAAACCGAAGCCGGTTCTTATGGATGAACGAGATGCCATTGTAAAGGTAACACTCGCCAGCATTTGCTCAAGTGACCTGCACATTAAACACGGAAGCGTCCCCCGCGCTGTGCCGGGTATAACTGTCGGACATGAAATGGTCGGTATTGTTGAAGATATCGGCAGCGCTGTAACGAATGTGAAGCCCGGTGACAGAGTCACGGTAAACGTGGAAACCTTCTGCGGGGAATGTTTTTTCTGCAGGCATGGTTATATAAACAACTGCACCGATCAGAATGGCGGCTGGGCTCTCGGATGCCGGATCGATGGCGGACAGGCAGAATATGTTCGCGTGCCGTTTGCAGATCAGGGGTTAAATAAAATCCCGGATCATGTTACAGACCGTCAGGCTTTGCTGGTCGGAGATGTTCTTGCCACCGGTTTCTGGGCAGCCCGTATTTCTGAGATCAAAGAGGAGGATACGGTATTGATCATCGGAGCCGGACCTACGGGCATCTGTACGCTGCTCTGTGTCATGCTGAAGAACCCGAAACGTATCATCGTCTGTGAAAAAGACGAAGGACGAATCCGCTTTATCCATGAGCACTATCCGGAAATCCTTACCGTATCACCCGAAGCTTGTGCAGATTATGTCCGTGCCAACAGTGACCATGGCGGAGCAGATGTCGTTCTCGAAGTTGCAGGAGCCGAATCCACGTTTCGCCTTGCATGGGAATGTGCAAGACCAAATGCAGTCGTGACGGTCGTTGCTCTTTATGACAAGGCTCAGACACTGCCGCTGCCGGATATGTACGGAAAGAACCTTACGTTCAAGACCGGCGGTGTAGACGGCTGCAATTGTGAGGAGACACTGCGGCTGATCGCAGAGGGCAGACTGAATACAGAACCCCTTATCACACATACATACCCGTTAGACAGGATCGAAGAAGCTTACACACTCTTCGAAAATAAGATGGATGGCGTGATCAAGGTAGCCATCGAGTGCTAATATGCTTCCAATCCGGTTTCCTGCACACTGTATTTAAATTGTCTTCCCGGCACCCGATTCCGTTTCTCTATAATAACACAGTCCACTGCATCCATACGGAAACAACGTTCGTTTCAGGTTCCTGATATATTCCTCTTCCGTATCCACATGCTCAAGGATATCCAGAGCTGTCTTCAGGTTCCGGATATCCTTTTCCATAAAATCCACATAATTTCCGCGCCCCACAAGCTTCAAATGGGTGATTCCGGCCTTTTGCAGCCGATACAGGGCGCAGAGCCCACAGCCTGTCGCACCGCAGAGATAGCCGTCAGGATCATACATCCGTTCCTCATCATCTTCGTTCGGTTTATCTGTGCTCTGCTCGTCATTCACATCATTCTCTGAGCTCTCCGTCCGTGAGATCAGCTTCTCTGTTTCTAAGCATTCTTCTTTTTTCTCTCTATTTCCTTTAACTTTTCCTATCTGATACGGTACCCGGCACAGATGTCCCATCTCGTCGCAGTGCAGGGAATTGCAGAACGCCCCCGAAAACTGGCAAAGCTCGTTTAACGCAAATGCCTCAAATTCACATACGCCCCTGCTGCCCTTTTCCCTCTCATGCCGGATCACTGACTCCATGTCCGCGAAACTGTTCTTCCTGTGAAAGATAAGCCGGTCTACACCCAATCGTTCAAATACATCTGACATCCGGCTGTTTACCTCTGCCGTCTCCCCACTCAGATGGATCTCACAGCAAATCCCATTATTTTTCAGGTAGATCAGCAGCGCCGGATCCGCGATAATAAAGCTTGAGAATCCAAGCGCCATACACCGGCGAAGGACATCCGCGATCTCCGGGTACTGTTCCGGCGTATAATAAAGCGAATTAAATGTCAGATGTACCGGCTTCCCATATTTTCTCACCAGCGCCGCCAGAATCCTCAGCTCACTCTCCGCTCCGATCTGCACGTTGATGCCAAGAACCTCGCGGCGGTTTAGCGGCAGCACCGTCCCGTATTTTTTATTCCATTCATAAGGTACGTATCCGCAGAAAAACTCATCTGCCCCGGCCTCGACGTACCGCACATATTCATCGATGGATCCAAGTCCCGCCGTGATCTTCATTGTATTTCTCCTTAAACTCAGCTTCTCAACTTCTGAAAGTTCGCACCTGCCACATTTCGTTTGATTTTTCGCGAGTACAATTCTGACTATCTGCTGTTTTCAATTGCATATTAGTTACAGCAAATTTACTACAATTCTATCAATTCTTTTCTCTTTCCAACCTTCCGTATCCTCCATTCCGGAAACTGTACTCTCATCCAGCGCAAAGAGCGAATTATACCGCCCCACCATCTTCAAATGCTTTGGATACAGAAAGACTTTCTCCCTGCAATATCCCGGACACGATTCCGGCAGTTCCTGCTTTCCACGTTCCCCATTTTTACACGCAGCATACAGCGTACAATACTGGGAGGTATTCGTCTGATAAAACGGAACGTGGATGCTATTCTTTCCTTCCGGAAATTGCTGCCTGTATCCGCAGGACTCCCACTCGTACCGCCGGATCCCGAACGTGTCCCTCAGATACGTCCGGTAAAATTCCGCATTCAGGCTGTTCTCCCGAAAATATCCTGTCTCTCCCTGCTTGTATCCCATCCGTGGATCCTTTTTTCTTTTATTTAACAGAGTCCCCATACACGGCACAAGAACTTCTTTTTCTTCCTTCCATTCCTTCCGCTCTCTCAAAAGCTCCAGCAGACCCCAGTCGTTTGCCGCGATCTCCAGAAATGTCTCCCTGTTTCTGCACCATTCTTCCAGCTCATCCAACAGTTTTTCCACCGGTTTCAGCATAAATTCCCGCAGATATGAAAATGTAACTGTCACAGTCAGACCTTCCGACTCTGCCTTTTTAAAGATCTCAAACAACTGCCGTTTTTCAGGAAACAGCAGATGGCAGAAGGCATTTCCCACATAGATCCGCTCTGGAACCGGCATTCGTTTTCCCAGCTCTTTAGCCCCATTCACGTTCCAGTACCAGTCCATAAAATCGCGGAATTTCATGGATAAATATCGCTCATAAAGCTCCGGACGGTCCAATTCCACAGCAACTTCGGTATTCTTCCGTTCCTGCTCTTTATATTCTTTGTATTCTTTATGTTCTTTGAGTTCAAAATCTCCTGCTGCGATGCAATTTTCCCTTATACCTGACTGATTTTCGATTCGCTTTTCTACTATCATTCTATCTTCAAAGTCATTCCTTTTGGATTCCGTAAAATCACCGCAGCAATAGCTTCCTGTATTCCGCTTTTCCTGCCTCGCCCTGTCTTCTCCTCCACCGAACCACTCTTTTTTCTGTTCGATGAAATTCTCCGCAAACTGTTCATCCTTTTTGGCCGGATACCCGGTAAGCGCCATTGCAAACTCCCCGTCCTCGCACTCCAGCTTCAGCCGCACAAATCTATCATACCAAAGGATCAGGCTTCCGGCGCATTCCCGGTATTTCCCCTGCTCCACAAATACCGAATACACATATACCGGAATTCCCAGTTCATCTTCCACACGCACTTCCATCTCAAAAGAATGGATCTCAACTTCCGTATACGGATCCCTGCTTTTCTTCTCCTGGTCTCCCGTCTTCATCCCGTTGAACCCATCATAAAAACAGATCCGGAATCTCTTCACTTCGCAGATCTCATCCAATGTCCGAAAACAAAATCCATGTTCCGCAATCTCCGTGATCCGAATCTCCTGCCCGTCTGCAAATCCTGCCACCAATCCGAATGGGATCATAAAAACCCCGTTTATTTCTCTCTTCCCTGACACTTTCCGTTCCTCAATTCAAATCTTTTTACAGCACCATAGCTCACGCCGCTCATAAATGCATGCTTTTTATCTATTACCATTCTATCATAAATGGATATATAAACCAATAACGTGCAGTTGTACCTTTTATATAAAAGAATGTGTCTTAGCACATTCTCGCGCCTCGCGCGGTCGCTTGCGACAATCTACATCTTCGCGCGAGTGCGCATCTTTGGCATGTCAGTGCCTCTTTATGTAACAGAGAATTCCTATGAATTTCCTGTTACACAAAAAAGGACCGCTGCCCACAGATTTCTCTGCAAAGGCAACGGTCCTTTTCAGCTACAGGTTATTTTCATTGATACCATACACCGCAGACAGCTTTCACTGTCTACAGCACTTCCTTAACCTTCGATTGCAATATGCTTAGAAGTTTCAACCTTCTTCTGCTCAACCGGTTTCGGAACGGACAGGCTTAAGATACCATTTTCAAATTTAGCCTTGATATCTTCCTGCTTTACATCATCGCCAACATAGAAGGTTCTGCTCATTGCTCCGGAGTAACGCTCCTGACGGATATAGTGACCTTTCTTATCTTCCTCGTCCTTATCAAGACCCTTCGCAGCACTGACGGTCAGATAACCATCTTTCAGCTCTGCGGAGATCTCATCTTTCTTGAATCCCGGAAGATCAATGTCCAGTTCATAGGAACCTTCGGTTTCCTTGATATCGGTTTTCATGACTCTGGAAGCGTTCTTACCATAGAGCGGATTCTTCTTTGACGGTGCAAAGAAACTGTCATCAAACGGGAACATATCATCAAATAAACTCTCTCCAAAAATACTCGGCATATACATAAATCATTCCTCCAATCAGAATATCTGAAATCTATTGTCTGGGAGATTCTGAAAATCTCCAGGACTTTTTGCATCCCTTTGATTTCTTTCTCTCTTCCTTTGTTCTGTGTGTACTATAACACATATGATTAGCACTGTCAAGAGGTGAGTGCTAATTTTTTGTGAATTAATTGTGAACTTATTTTCCTGTTCAAATATTCCTTTTTTCAAAATCCGCTGGAACAGTTAGAAACTATCTGGCATCCGATTGCCAATACAAAACAATATCCGTAACTCCTGATATCTTAGCAGTTTAAAAAGAACTCTGATACTTTTCGTCTTTGACAAACGTACCATACAGAATTCTTTTTCTTATCTGCCTGTACTCCCAGCTTCTTATTTCTCTCACACTCCTCGTGCATAATCATGATCATACATGCATTGGTTTTCTGCAGTAGCACAATGCAGTGTGCAATGGCAAGAAAATTTAAAGAACATAAATTAAGAACATCTTGAATTATTTTTCCAAACGCCTATAATATTGATAAGTTATCCATTTTGATGACAAAACTCTACTATCAACCGTAACGCTTCCGGACAGTTTACCCTATCCTCAAACAGTTACCCCCACAGCCTGACAGGTATCGCCTTTTCCGGATATTTGTCAGCACACAACAAGAAAGGCAGAAGCAAATGAGTTACAGTGTATATCTTCCTAATTACTCCATCGGTGAAGATTGTTACAAGGAACTTCCATACGTCGCAAGAAACTATGGAAAAAAGGCAGTCGTGATCGGCGGTAAAACCGCTATGGCAAAATCAAAAGATGCACTCTTAGAAGGCATTAAGGGATCCGATCTTGAGATCACGGATTTCATCTGGTACGGCGGTGATTCCAGCTACGAGAACGGCAACGCATTGATCGCGAATCCGGCTGTCCGCGAGGCAGACATCATCTTCGGTGTCGGTGGAGGAAGAGCCTGCGATACCGCAAAATATGTAGCAAACGAACTTGACAAACCGTTATTTACTTTCCCGACCGTTGCCAGCAACTGCGCAGCCGTGACTGCCATCTGTGTCATCTACAATGCCAACGGCACCTTCCGGGAATATTATTATCCGAAGCTTGCGAATCATACCTTCATCAATACCGCCGTGATTGCGGATTCTCCTTATGACCTCCTCTGGGCCGGAATCGGCGACGCCCTCTCCAAAGAATGTGAGGCTGTTTTTTCCAGCAAAGGTAAGCACTTAAGCCATACTCCGTTAATGGGTGTCCAGCTCAGCAAAGTCTGCACACAACCGCTCCTGGATTATGGAAAAGAGGCACTCGCATCCTTAAAAGCGCACAAAGTCAGCGATGCCCTCATGCAGGTCACTTTGGATATCATCGTCTCCACCGGTATCGTTTCCAATATGACAACTCATATTCCGGATTATTACTACAATTCCTCCCTCGCGCACTGTGTCTATAACGGCTCCACGATCACGCGTCATGGTCACGAACACCTGCACGGCGAAGTCGTATCTCTCGGTGTTCTCTGCCTGCTCACCTATGAAGGCGCGAACACTCTCCGTGATACGATCATGAAATTCAATGCAAGCATCGGTCTTCCGGTATGCTTCGATGATATCGATATCACCGAAGATGAATTTGATCTCATGGCAGATAGAATTCTCACTTCCACCGAATGGCAGTACCGTCCGAAGGATGTGACCCGTGAAAAATTTATTGCATGCATGAAAGAACAGAACAAGATCGGACAGGAATTTAAGAAACAGGCAGCCTCTTTATTAGTTTTTTAGTACATCTTCGCTATTCCTCTCACAGAATCCGCCCTGACAACGTCTTCTAGACACGCATCATCAAAAAACAGCCCGTAACCCCGGCGAAAATAACAATTCCGCTGAATTACTGGCTGTTTTTATCTCTGTATCCGCAAAGATGCACAAGGCATTTTAATTATTCGGAAAATTTATCACTATATCGAATATGCATATCCTCCCAGTCCATAAACAATACATAAAATACTTTTCCGTATTGCCGACTCTCCACAATTCTTCCATGGTCAAGTACCGAAAAATAGGATCCATCAGCTTTTCGAAGATGAAAATGAATATAGTCATTTTCATTTCCGCTGTCGATTTGTTCCCAAATGCTTGCTTCTATCTGCTGCTGCTCATCTTCACGAATCAGGTTGTGAAAACTCTTATTGGTGAGCCTGAAGAATTCATCCATACTTTGATATCCGGTCATAGAAAGAAATTCATGGTTTGCATAAAAAAGTTCGTCATCTTCCTTGTCTGCTCTGTATATGATAAATGCACCCGGAAGGTGTTCGGAGATATCTCTAAGTGCAAAGCCCAGCTGTTTGCGAACAACGGATTGAAGTTTCTTACTGTAAGACATACATCCATTTTTCCCGTGAAGCTTTATTTCATAGAGAGCTGCATCTGCACAGCGCATGAGCTGTGAAAGACTGGATGCAAAGGTCGGATATTCCGCATATCCAAGAGAAATATAAAATTGCTGCTCCCTTCCTCTGCATGAGAATGTTTTGGGAAGGCTGGTAAATTGCTGCAATTGCGCTTCTGCTTCTTCAAAGGTATAGTTAGGGAGAAGAACACAAAATTCGTCTCCACCGTTTCTTCCTAATATGGCATCAGATGGAAAAAAAGCTTTCATGCTGTCTGCAAGACATTTCAATGCCCTGTCACCATAACCGTGTCCATAGATATCATTGATAAACTTAAAGTCATCAATATCAAAAAGTGCAGCCACAAAATGAGTTTTCGGATTTTTAGCTATCATTTTCGCTGCCAATTCATCAAATCCATAGCGATTGTAAATATTGGTAAGGGAATCCGTGTGTGCCAGTATCTGGAATCTGTTTTTATTTTCTTTCGAAGTCAGCCATACACAGGTAAGAACGGACAGAAGTATAACGTTAGCAGTTAATATCACACTGGTTTTTGCTATTAATAAATTGTTTCGCCATCCACCTTGAGGAGCTACTTCAAACATCCATTCCTCTTCCCCTATCGTAAAAGTATAAGAAACCGGATTTATCAACGAATCATTTGATTGAGAAACAATGTTATAGGTATCACTCCAGGGAGCATCTGTCTTTGAAATTCTGTATTCATATCCAAAGCTGGAAAGTGCACTGACCGCGTCTGAGAAAATGTCGGGTACACGCAGGACAACAATGGTAAAGCCCCAGAAATATTCCAACCCGTTTTCATCCTTCAGGAAAATGGGATTGCGGACAGCAATTCCAGAGCCGCCCTGTTTCAATTTGAATGGTCCCTGGGTAATGATTGTATGGTTGTCCCTTGCATAACAGGAAATCTTTCCACGATCTTTATCATGGAGCAGATCAATTTTGCCTGCTTCATTTCCGGTGGACGGATAAATATCTGTCACAACACCATTCGGAGCAAGCTGCACGCTTTCAATAGAATCAGACATAAGATTTTCTGCAATCATGTCAAACTGGTTAAATTCTCCAGATTCACTGATCAAAATCTGTTTCAGAACATCCGTAACGTCTATCCCTTCTGTAATCTCATTTTTTATGCGTTCCCCATAGGTTGTTGCATTTAATAATGCTGTTGTATGGTTCTGTGCTGTTTCATGAGAGTCTACTTTGTATAGGATTATACCAACAAGGCATATACCCAGTAAGAAAACGATAAGCGGAATAAGTGTTTTTTGTTTCATCTAACATGCCCTTTTTTTCAGAGGTGTTTTGCAAGACCTCTGTTGATGTCAGTCATGGCGGCTGTTTTCATAGTATTTTCCCTCACATTGTGTTCCGTGTCAAGATTTCGTACAAGCTAAAATAAGAAGGAGAGCCAAAGCTTTTGGATACTGTTTTTGTCATTTTACAGAGCTCGCAGCGTTCACAAATTCTTCACAAAAAAATTAGCACTCACCTATTGACATTGCTAATAATGGGTGTTATATTACATCTAGAACAAAGGAAAGGGAACAAAAAGAACAGAAGATGCCGAAAACGGAATCGGAGTTCTCAGAAAGCTTTTCTTTGAACCAGATAAAATGACAACCACTTCTGAAAAGGATTCACAGAAGGCATGATAGAAGGAATGGAGGAATGACTTATGTTACTGCCTAGAATTTGGGATGAAGATTTATTTGAGAATATGGATAACTGGATGAGCTGGCCGGATGAGAGTGAGTTCTTCGGTAAGAAGAATCCTCTGTATGGCAAACATGCAAAGAACCTCATGAAGACAGATGTTCGGGAAACCGAGGATGCTTACGAGGTAGATATTGATCTGCCTGGCTTCAAGAAAGACGAGGTTACGATCACCGTCGAAAATGGTTATCTGAATATCAGCGCTGTCAAAGGCCTTGATAAAGACGAAACCGATAAGAAGACCGGCAAGTACATTCGTCAGGAGCGTTACGCAGGCAGCTGCTCCAGAACATTTTATGTCGGCGAAGCCGTTGAACCCGAGGATGTTTCCGCGAAGTTTGAAAACGGTATCCTGCAGCTTCACATTTTGAAGAAGGAAGCAAAGAAGGTAGAAAAGAAAGACAACCGGATCGCAATTGAAGGCTGATCTTTTCGGTATACAAATCTGAGCATTCCGTCAAAATCTCACCTGATAAAAATCCCGGTGCGTGAAAACGTACCGGGATTTTTTGTCGTAAAGGAAGCTTCGATTTTATACAATAAAAACGCTTTGGGAGGATCCCACTGCGGCAGGAAAGGAAAAGGGCGATATTCGATAGGAGAAATGCGCTGGATTTCACCCGAAAGGTTGCGTAAAAAGGCGCAATCATGTAAAATCAAAGTAATATCTTTGAAAAATGAGCGGCAGGACCGCAGCATGGAGGATGAAATGGATATATTCGGAATATTGGCGATGGGCGGGGGACTTGCTCTGTTTTTATACGGTATGCAGGTTCTGGGAGATGGTCTGAAAAGAACGTCGGGCGGACGTCTGGAAGAAATTCTGGAATCGCTGACTTCCAACAAATGGAAGGGCGCGCTGCTGGGCTGTGTTGTCACGGCAGTAATTCAGTCAACGACGGTAATGGTAGTCGGACTCGTAAACTCCGGTATTATGAAGCTGACGCAGGCTGCAGGCGTTATTTTGGGAGCGAACGTCGGAACGACAGTTACTTCCTGGATGCTGAGCTTGACTGGTATCGAAAGCAGCAATGTGTTTGTACAGCTGTTAAAGCCGGCGAACTTCTCACCAATCGTCGGTATCATTGGCGTGATCATGCTGATGACCGCTAAAAATGATAAGAAAAAAGATATCGGTACGATTTTGATCGGCTTTGCAGTTCTGATGTTTGGTATGGAAACTATGTCCTCTGCAGTAGAGCCGCTGGCGGGCAATGAGAAATTTACCGGCATTCTGACGATGTTCTCCAATCCGATCCTTGGTATGCTTGCCGGTCTGGTGCTGACTGCGGTTATTCAGAGCTCTTCTGCATCCATTGGTATCCTGCAGGCACTTTCCATGAGTGGAACACTTACCATCGGTTCTGCGATCCCGATTCTGATGGGTGAAAACATCGGTACGGCGATCACTGCGATCCTTTCCTCTATGGGCGCAAGTAAAAATGCGAAGCGTGCAGCGCTGATGCATTTATATTTCTGTATTTTAAAGACAAGCTTTTTCATGGTGCTTTTTTATCTGATCGATGCGATCGTACATTTTTCGTTTATGACAGAGCTTGCAAACCCCTTCATCATTGCCATGATCCACAGTATCTTTAACCTGTCGGCGGTGGTTATCATGCTGCCGATATCCGAAGTACTGGTAAAGCTTGCGATGAAGACGATTCCGGTTACTCCGGACGAGCTCGAGGATGTTCCGGTAGAAAAGAGCATTCAGATTCTGGACGAGCGTTTCCTGGCATCTCCGCATTTTGCACTGGAGCAGTGTAAAACAGCCGCAGGCGATATGGCAGAGTATGCCCGGGAAGCCCTGTTGCTTGGAATGGGGCTTGTGACAGAGTTCCATCCAGAACAGGCAAAGCGGGTGGAAAATCTGGAAAATCTTGTGGATTCCTACGAAGATCAGCTGGGTACTTATCTGGTAAAATTAAGCAGCCGGAATCTTTCTACGAGAGACAGCCATACACTGTCCACGCT